>Ga0209636_10005111_pt1 | contig 13413 bp, 15 predicted proteins | sample DeeMarSWOR152_54_FD_187464 | JGI IMG/M metagenome (GOLD analysis project Ga0209636, IMG submission 187464) | Marine sediment microbial communities from White Oak River estuary, North Carolina - WOR-1-52-54 (SPAdes) (version 2) | ecosystem: Environmental > Aquatic > Marine > Intertidal zone >...
GTCGGACCTGGGGGGCCCTGATCCGCTCGTTGACCCGCACCTCAGTTTTTTTGGCGATCGCTACCTCCTCGCTTGGGATTCCTCGGTTATGGTGGCTATGAGATCCTCTTTTACCCTATTCAAGCAGTTCATGTCCACAGCTAAAAAGGGGACATCCAAGGGCAGAGACTTATTAGATGCCCCCTTAACGCTCATGGGAAGTGTCTCTAGAATTTTCCCTCCTTACCAAGGGCGAGGAAGTGCGATACATCGATTTCCTTGGGGCACACAAAGCTGCAAGCCCTCGCTGTATGGCAGCGGTAAACACCGCTTTCACCGTAGAGCAGATCCATCCTCTCTTCCCTTGCCGTCTCCCGCGGATCCATCAAGCGCACGATATTGGCCATCGCCGCGTTGGGGCCCATGAAGTGGTGATGGCTGCTGATACAGGCAGTTGCACAGCAGAAACAGTTTATGCACTGGGTTGCCTCAACATAGGTCTCGAGGACTTCAGGAGAAATCCGATACTCATCCCCCTCTTCAGGAGGCGCAGTGGGCCTCATAAGGTAGGGCTTGGCGGCGTGAACTCTATCGTAGGCCTTCTCCAGATCGACAACCAGATCCCTCAGAACCGGCGCTATGGTTATGGGCTTTACCCTAAAGGTGTTGGTATTAAAGTGCTCGACCGCCTCTCTTACCAGAAGCTCACAGGCGAGCAGCGGCTTTCCGTTGACCATAATAGCACAGCTTCCACACTGGGCGTGTTCGCACGAAGAGGACCAGGCTAGGGTTGGGTCCTGTTCATCATTAATCTTCCGAAATACGTCGACAAACCGGAGAATGCCGCCGGCCTCCACGTGGTAGGTTTGCACCCAAGAGAGATCAGTCTCAGGGTCATACCTGCTGATCTCTAACGTGATTCGATACTGGTCAGACATCGGTCGCCTCGTGGCTGGAGTTTAATACTTTCGCTCTATGTAATCGAACAGCTCGCAGTGCTCTCCCTTTGCCTCGAAGATGCTCATATCAATGGGCCGTTCGCCGAGGGTCACCTTATCGAATTCAGGCATGTACGCGAGGGTGTGATAGTTGAACTCATCGCTTCTTTCCGGATAGTCCTCCCGAAAATGGGCTCCCCTTGACTCCTTCCGCGCCAGTGCCCCCTGGGCAATAACCATGGAAACGGTTATCAAGTTGTTGAGCTCCCAAATCTGCCAGAGATTCTGATTTGCCCTCAGTGATGCTGTACCGATTGGCATGTGCTGCGCCTTCTCCCTCAACTCTCTGAGTTTTTCCATAGCCTCAAGCAGGGATTTCTCCGTTCTAAAGATGCCGACCTTTTCCATCATCAGGTTCCGCAGGGTATCCCTGATGTGTGCAAAGCTCTCCCCTCCTTGGGAGCCAAGGTAGGCGGCGAATTGGTCAAAGATGATGTGGCCCGCGTCAGACGGAAGCCCGTCGGGCTCTTTGGCGTCCTTCAGATACTCAACAACCCTTTCCCCCACAACCCTGCCCATGGTTATGAGCTCCAACAGGGAGTTGGTACCGAGCCTGTTCAGCCCGTGGAGGGAGGCTGCCGCAACCTCCCCGCACGCGAAAAGCCCCGGCACGACGGCTTGCCCGTCCCTTTGAACCTCGCCGAACTCATTCGTAGGTATGCCGCCCATCTGGTAGTGGGCCGTCGGGGTGACGGGGCAGAGATCCGTTTCTGGATCAACACCAACAAAGCGCTTAAAAAAGGAGGAGACCTCCTGTATCTTTTTCTCGTGCACTTCCTTCGGCAGGTGTCTCAGATCCAGCCACACATGGTGTGCCTTGTGCCCCTCGTGAAAGAGACCTCTTCCCTCCCGCATCTCCTGTATGATGGCCCTGGAGATGAGGTCTCTCGGGGCGAGATCTTTGGCGGTGGGCGCATAGCGCTCCATAAAGGGCTCTTCTTCCTTATTCCTGAGAATAGCGCCCTCTCCCCTTAACGCTTCGCTGGCAAGTATGCCGGGGCCAACCATACCGGTAGGGTGGAACTGGACCGCCTCGAGGTCCAACACCGGAAGACCCGCATTCAGGGCAAGGGCAAGGCCATCGCCGGTATTTCCTCGACAATTGCTCGTAACAAGGTACATCTTGGCATTACCGCCAGTGGCCACAATCGTTGCCTTTGCGAGGATGGCTGAAAATGTACCCTCTGGAAACCTGAAAACAATCGCCCCAATACATGCACCGTTTTTGAACAGCAGTTCCGTTGCCGCACACTGACCAATAAAGCTGACCCCATATTTTAACGACTCATTCCAGACCGTGTCCATAATGCCCTTTCCCGTCCTTGAGGCCTCGTAGCAGGCTCTAAATGCCTTGGTCTCGCCAAAGTTCAGCATGTGGCCGCCAAACGGTCTCTTGGCAATCCGTTTCTCCTCCGTCCGACTGAAGTGCATGCCCCGTCTCTCGAGCCAGACCACCTCCTCCCAGCCCAACTCACAGACCTTCTTGATCACGTCTTGATCGGCAGAACAGTCTGAGCCCTTCCAGGTGTCAAACATGTGAAATGTGGGGCTGTCAGCGGGGTCCTTTGGATCCACGGCGGCCATGCCACCCTGGGCCGTTGTTGTATGCGATTTCTGGGGACTGGCCACCTTTGTAAGGGCTACTATCTTTGTGCCCGGTCTCTGCTCTCCAATATAGGCGGCTGCCCTGAGGCCTGCACCGCCGGCACCAATGACCAGGACATCACACGTGAGAGTAGAATCTATCGTTAACCCTTCTCCCATTTATGTCTCCTCTATAGGGCTATAACAAGCCGGATACCGAAATAGGCCGATATGGCCATAACGATGAAAACAAGGGCTGTTAGGGATTTCAGCACAAAACCCGGTTTGAGATAGTCCGTCATGATACTGAAAATCCCGTAGCCTGCATGAAACACCAAGAGCACGATGAAGGCAAAATCGATGCCCTTGATAACGGGGCTCTGCACTCTCATTAAGATGGTCTTGCTATCGTGACCGGTGAGATAATTCATGTGCATAAAGAACATGTGGCCGATGACCATGGGAATCATGAAGGCCCCGGTGATCCGCTGGAGCTTCCAGAGAAGCGTATTGCGGGTTTTCGAAATTCTCAAAAGCACCGCACCAAAGACCACGAGGCTCAGGACAAACGTTGCCGGCCAAAGAAGAGCAAGCGAGGGTTGTGGGCCCTCTTGTATGAAGAAAAAGCCCACAATGATCAGATAAACAACGCCGAGCACAGTCATTGTACGCAGCACAATGTCCTCCCTTCTCACGGTGTAGAGCTCGTAGAGAATCAACCTGCCCCCATTCAGGGAGTGGTAAATGAGGGGTATGGCGACGCACCACTCCAGGAAGGCGAAGAAGAAGTTATTGAGAAACCTCATATCGGCATCAAAGGTGGCGGGATGAAACAGGAGTGACAGGGTATAGATATGGGCAAACATGTAGCCGACGAGGGTCAGGCCGGCCAACCTGTGTCCCCAACTTATCAGAAAGGACCAGCCTCTGGAGGTAGTGTAGTAGGAGAGTACGGGGAGTCTTTCCAATGAGGAAATAACGTAGGATTCGGCCCTGGTTACTTTTACTGCGTTTTCCATCGAGAAACCTCTTCAGTTCACTAGGGGATTTGAGATCGTCGCAATCCTTGCGGGAAAAAGCAGCTGCATACTAGCTACAACGCCTCGCGTTGTCAACGACAATAAGCCGCAGCCCCTGCGCCGGTAGAGGATTGTTCTCCGTTGGATCATCAACTATCAGCTACGCACGCAAGATGCTCTCTGCTGCGTGGAGTTGAACGGTATGTGCAGTCAGCCACGCTGCTCAAAAGGGATACAATGATCCCCATGTCCCCTTGGAAAGCAACTCCTCTTTTTTGACCCTCCTTTGAGCGGGGCACAATGCCCATGCATCTTAGCCATAATCCAAAACCTCCTTCTGGCCCCAGATTATGGTTCGTTAGGGGTTCACTTTTGATTTGTAGATGATGGGTTGAAAACAGAGCTTGACTTTTGAGGTCTTAAATGCTCTCAGTAATTATTTTCTACGAAAAGGTCCGTGAATGACACACGAGGATGCGGGACACTACAGCGCAAAACATGTCTCGGGCGCGAAACCCGATCCGAGAATTGCCCAAGAGATTGAAGGCAAGGCCGTAGATGGCAGCATCACCTGTGCCGCAGCCCACGAGATCGCAGGCGAATTAGGGGTTTCATCGGCCAAGGTAGGCATAGCGATAGATCTTCTCGAGATCCGGATACGTCGGTGTCAGCTCGGGCTGTTCGGCTACGGCCCGCAGAAGAAGGTGGTTAAGCCAGCGCAGAGCATTGCGCCGGAATTAGCGAAGGCCATTAGGGACACACTGGTACATGACCGCATTCCCTGTCTTGCCTGCTGGGAAATCGCCGAGCAGTTCGGCATGGCCAGGATAGACGTGGCTGCGGCATGCGAGGCATTAGAAGTCAAGATATCTTCGTGCCAGCTTGGTTCTTTTCGGTGAACTGTGAATGCCCTCTGAAAAGTTGAAGCGCATTAAACTCCTGCTTGTAGACGTCGACGGGGTCCTCACCGACGGTACTATCATTTACGATGATAAGGGTGTGGAGACCAAGATGTTCAACGTGAAGGATGGCCTCGGCATCAAAATGCTCATTAAGGCAGGGATAAAGGTGGGTATCGTTACCGGCAGGGCCTCGAAAGCCCTTTATCATCGGTGCGATGATCTCGGCATTTCCCTTATCTTCGACAGGGCTCGGGACAAGGCCGGCATACTCAATGTCATCACCGAGCAGACGGGAATATCGGCTGAACACATTGCATTTGTCGGTGATGATCTGGTTGACCTGCCACTCATGCGAAAGGTGGGGCTATCCATTGCCGTAGCAGATGCTCATGAAATGCTACTCCAGGATGCGGATATGGTTACAGCTGCCAGAGGTGGCGCCGGCGCGGTGAGAGAGGTCTGCGAGGCAATACTCAAGGGGCGCGGTGTTTGGGAAAAAACCCTGGAGCGCTTACTATAATGCCCCGAGAGACCCTTGGGATCAGAAATAGAGGAGGAAATAAGCATGAGCACCCTTGTTAGGAAAATGTCCTTGGTGTTTGCCGCTGGTTGTCTCGGTGGACTCTTGAACAGCCTTGCTGTCTGGCTTTGAGGAAGCCTCGGTATTACCTCAGGTTTTGGGGTAACAATAGCACCTACCCTCTCTGCTCCGTGGCTGTACCCGCGTATCGTTTGGGGTGGCATGTGGGGGTTTCTTTTTCTGCTCCCCGTCCTGAGAAATCGTATTCTGTCCCGAGGCGTGGTTTTCAGTTTGGGACCCACGATTGTGCAGCTTTTCGTTGTCTTCCCCCTTAAAGCCCACAAAGGGTATATGGGGCTTGATCTCGGCATTCTCACCCCCCTGTTTGTGTTCGTCTTCAACGCAATATGGGGGCTGACAGCTGCGCTCTGGTTACGGTGGGCCGGAAGAAGCATATAGAAAGCTACCTGTGGGTTGAGCAATCGTGAAGATTCTTGATGAGTTGATCTCTCAGCTAAACCTCGAGGCCGAGGTGAAGGACATTCGCCAAGGCGTCCTCCACACCGCCGTGCTGAGCCGTAACTGCGGGCTCGCATCAACACTTCCCTATGACGCCCTCAGGCAAAACCGGCCCCTTGTAAAAGAGCCCGGCTCCTTGCTTGAAAAAAGCGTATCCGACGTAGCCCGCATGGCGTATTCGGAAAGCATACTGGAGGCAGCTATCGGCATGGCGGCGATCAACTCACTTCTTGAGATTGATGAAAGGCGGTGTGTCGAGCTCAACGCTCGGGAACTCATCGCCGAAAAGGGCGCAGGCAAGAGGATCGCCATTGTGGGCCACTTCCCGTTCGTACCGATGCTCCGCGAGGTTGCTAGAGAGCTTTGGGTAATTGAGAAAAATCCGCGGGAAGGCGATTTAACCGAAGATGAGGCAGAAAACGTAATCCCCCAGGCCGATGTGGTGGGCATCACCGGCACTACGCTTACCAATCATACCTATGAGGGCCTGAGCAGGCTCTTCAGTCCGCATGCGTATGTAGTAATGCTGGGAGATACAACGCCCCTGTCCCCTGTTCTGTTCAACTATGGTGTCCATGCTATCTCCGGTACCATGGTAGTGGATTCCGAGCTGGTACTGCGATGTGTTTCCCAAGGCGCAAATTTCAGACAAATCGGCGGTACCAGGCGCCTAACCATGACTCGGTAGGTGTTCTCAGATGACCGAATTCAGGTACTCAAACGCAGACCGGGAAATAGAATTCTATGGATATGACACCGTAGTCAAGAGTCACTGTCGAATGTGCCACGGCGGGTGTGGGGTTCTGGTCTATACCAAAGACGGCAAGGCAGCCAAGGTTGTGGGCGACCCCGACTGCCCCATAAACCATGGAACTCTCTGCAGCAAGGGCATTGCCTCCGCCCAGTTCGCCTACCATCCGGATCGACTGACGCATCCTGTCAGAAGAATAGGGCCTAAGGGAAGCGGAAAATGGGAGCGCATCTCATGGGATGAGGCCTTGGATACCATCGCCAGGCATATACTGGAATACAAGGAGGAATTCGGCGCCAAATCAGTTGTAATGGGCTATGGAACGGGCCGTGAAAACGAGGGCGTGATCTACCGTTTTGCGAACCTCCTTGGCACGCCCAACGTCCTTACAGCAGGCCACTTCTGTTACGGCCCTCGTATCGCCACCGGTATTATCACCTGCGGCACCAATCCCATCGTAGATTATGAGCATAACCCCCAGTGCATTATGGTATGGGGCAATAACCCGGTTATCAGTAACCCTGATGAGTACAAGGGCGAGTCCTTCTCAGTATGCCTCGACAAAGGAGCGAGGCTCATTGCGGTTGACCCGCGACTCACCAGAGTTGCTGCCCGGGCTGACGTTTGGCTCCAGCTCAGACCGGGCACCGATACGGCCCTTGCCCTGGGCATGCTCAACGTTATCATCACCGAAGGGCTGTACGACAGGGAATTCGTGGAAAATTACGTTCATGGGTGGAAACCTTTCGTGGAACGGGTCAACGAATACCCATTAGACAGGATTGAGAAGATCACCTGGGTTCCCAGGGAAAAAATCCAGCAGGCGGCCCGACTCTTTGCAACAACCAAGCCGGCGGCTATCCAATGGGGCGTGGCAATTGAGCAGCAGGTAACGTGCACGGACAACAACCGTTGTCTCATGGCGCTGATGGGTATTACGGGGAACATAGATGTGCCTGGTGGACAGGTCTTATTCAGACCACCAAAGATAAGAAACGTGAGTCAGTTCGGCGCGCACGACATGCTCCCCGAGGGGCAGGCTGAAAAGCGCCTGGGCGGGGATCGGTTCCGTCTAGCGGGAAACTTCGCCATCATCAACCCCAAATGCGTATGGGACGCAATTCTTGAGGAAAAACCCTATCCGGTGAAGATGCTCTTTTTCATAAGCTCTAATCCGGTCATGACCCGGGGCAATGCACGAGAGGTATATCGTGCTTTGGAAAAAGTTGAGTTTATGGTTGTTTCTGACTTCTTCCTGACACCAACCGCCGAGCTTGCGGATATCGTGCTGCCTGCGGCCACCTGGCTTGAGATGGACTATATTGGAGACTTCTGGAAGCGCCACGGTTATATCCTGCCGCGACGTAAGGTCATTCAGGTTGGAGAGTGCCGATCCGACCATGAAATGCTCAACGATCTTGCCCATCGGGTTGGGCAGGGGACTTACTGGTGGGATAGCTTCGAAGGAGGTCTAGACTACATCCTGGAACCCATGGGAATGACGTGGCAGGAGTTCAAAAAGATGGACTATGTTCGCGGGGAAGTCAGATACCACAAATACAAGGATAAGGGGTTTTCAACACCTACCAAGAAATTCGAACTCTATTCAACATTGCTGGAGAAATGGGGATATGATCCCCTTCCTCAGTTCCGTGAGCCTCCGGAAAGCCCATACAGCACACCCGAATTGTACGAGAACTATCCCTATATCCTCATCACGGGCGCGAGATTGCCCGGTTTCTTCCACTCGGAAAACCGTCAGATCCCCTGGCTGCGGGAACTCCATAGAGAGCCCATCTGTGAGATTCACCCCGAGACTGCGCAAAAGGAGGGCATTCGGGACGGAGACTGGGTCACTATTGAATCCCCCCGTGGCAAGATCAGGCAACGAGCCAGGCTCTCTGCCGGGATAGATCCCAGGGTCGTGGGGGCTCAACATGCCTGGTGGTTTCCCGAAAGGAAAGACCCTGCGCACGGCTGGGATGAATCAAACATCAATATACTAACGGACAATTCCTTCGAGAACTGCGACCCTGCCATGGGAGCGACACACGTCAGAAGTCTGCTATGTAGAATATATCCCGCAAACTGATTAAGGAGACAATTCGTGGAGCACTATTCCCTGTTCATAGATCAGGAGGCATGTTGGGGTTGTCAGGCCTGCGAGGTGGCCTGCAAACAGGAAAACAACGCCACTGACGGCGTCAAGCTCATTTCAGTATCGGGGGACGGCCCAAAGATGGTAGGTGGTAGACTCGATTTCATCTTCCGTGTCAATGTGTGTCAGCACTGTGACGAGCCCCCCTGTGTCGATGCCTGCCTGGAAGAGGCGATTATGAAGAGAAATGACGGCATCGTGGTAATGGACTATGAGAAGTGCACCGGATGCAAGTCTTGCATTGACGCGTGTCCGTATGATGCAATCGCCTTTGACGAGGAAAAAGGCGTCGCCCAGAAATGCAACCTTTGTCATCACAGAGTTGACAATGGGCTGATACCAGCGTGTGCCGACAATGTCTGTTTGGCCCACTGTATCCGTTTCGAACGGTCGAATGAGGTCACTTAACACCACCTAAGCCGGTGAGGTCACTATTGACCTTGAGAGGGGGAGGGGCAGTATCGGCCACAACCTGAGCAGTTGTAATTCCGAGAAGTTCACGGATAGGCAAAATGGATATCAAAAGGTGTTTTCAAATACTTGAGCTTGACCCTGATGCTACGGTGGACGAGGTAAAACAGGCATACAGGGATTTGGTCAATATCTGGCACCCTGATCGCTTCTCCACCAGCCCTCGGCTGAGAGACAAAGCCGAGGCAAAACTGAAGGAACTTAACGAAGCACATGAAACGCTGATATCCTTGCTTTCCCCTAGCTCACAATCCACCCCCCGGAGTGAAAAAACAGCGCCCGGCAGTACACAGGCCGGGGATGGGATCAAGCAGGGCTACGGCAAGGTCGAGAGCAAGCCTGGCACCACGGAGGCAGTCGTTGAAGCGGGCACTTTCGCCTTCTTAAAGATGTGGTCCTATCTTTCCATAAAACTCCGCGGCATGCTCTCCGAGCAGGTTCAGGCATTTAGGGAGGGTGCTCAGCTGAATACCCAAGGAACAAACCAGGGTCGCGCCCAAGGCATTGGCAAGGGAAAAGGCAGAGGCCGAGGGTTTAGCGCAAAAAAAAGCGGCCCCAAAGGCCGCGGCATGGGCAGGGGGAGGGGCAGAGGAAGGGGAAAAGGCGCCGGCTGATCAGCCCATGCTCCACCGGCTGTCCCTATATCGAGGGTTCATTGATCAGTCGAAGACTTACCTCCTCCAGTTCATCTTGAAAGTTCCTATGTTCATGGTTCATAGCATAGTGGGTCAATCGGAAAAGACATTCCTGTTCCCCCTCTAAAAGCCACCCGTAAGCTCTACCCCACTGGTTCCTGAGGGCGGCAGCACCCTCGACTCCACTTGAAACCATGATTTCTATGGGAAGAAGGGTCTTCAGGAACGCCGCACAGGCTATTTTGCTTAAAACAGGCGAATTCCGAACCCCCTCCCAGATTCGGCGTTCATCATCGGTGTCGGAAATGGTGTGTTCAAGGAGAGCACGCTGGCTGAAACCAAGTCCCACTTCAACGAGCCACCGGACTACCTCCGCGTCCTTAATGGCCACGGAAAGCAAATAAACACATTGCTGGAGGAGCGGTAGATCCAGGCCATGAGACCGTGCAGCCTCTTGCAGCCTCGTTGTAAATCGAAACGTGTAAAACTCGGGGCTCCCGTGGTGGATAGCATGGCTGATCTCATGGTGCAAAACGCCCTGTATGACACTACTGGGTATTCCCTTTAGGGTCTCTTCACAAATGTGAACCCTCGGGTAGCCTCGCCATGCCTCATGGGTGGCTAAGAAGTCCGTTTCCTCACCAGTAATAATGCCAAGTGCTTCTTTTTCCCTCCGGTAGAAATCCTGCAATTCTTCAATCGCTTTCCAGATCGTTATGTGCACTAATGGAAGCAAGGATTCAGATGATGCCCTCTCCGAAACCTCGTTGGCCCACGATCGCACTTGCTTAATCAGGCCCTTATCAACGTCATCATGGGCGACAATGTGGAGTTGGGTAATCATTCCTCATTGTTACTTCAAGACATGATCTACGGGTCGAGGTCTCCTTTTATAATCTTCACCAATTTCTGCACAAGCGACGCCCTGTCCTTAATGATAAGGGCATTAGTGGGCCTATAAGCTGCCATCCGACCCTCTTCTGACAACAGAGGAGCCAGGACTGAAGCTAGGTATTCAGCATCGGCATAATCAAGGAATATGACTTGGATAACGATAGGGTCTCCTGGTGGCCCCTCCTCCTGGGCATAGGAGAGCTGTGGACAGGCCCATGTAAGCCAGATAAAGAAGCAAGGCCCTAGTAGCCTAACCATGCGCAACGAGCCCTCTCGTTCCAACAAATCCAAATTTCCTTACCCTTAAGGTTTCAGGTCAAGGCAGATACTCTTCCCTCACGGGGGAGAATACCTCGACCCCCATTGAGTCCTCATATGCCTCTGCGGCGTGCTCAACATCACCCGGGATGCACCAGCTATCCCCTGGCTCCACGTCAAACTCCACGCCACCGATGGTGAACCTCATATGGCCCGAGACCAGATACCCGGTCTGTTCATGATGGTGCCTGTGAGATGGAAGCGTCTTCCCTCCCTCGATCCTGAAGTTACAGAGAAGGGTCCTTTCACCGTGCACCAGGGTTTTGAGCCGTACCCCCTCAACTACCTCTTTGTAGCCTCCGTTACTCTTCTTATGAAACATCGTTCAATCCTTTTAGCTGCCTTGACTGCGTATAAATACCTTAAAGCGAATTCGCGGCAATTCCCCTTTATGAATTGCTCACCACAAATTCGTTGCACTTCTCGGACTGTCATCATACCATTAACCAGCCCCTGCTCCGGGATCGGAAAGGCAGCAGGCGCGGGATTTCGCTATTCGCTTTCAGGCCCGGCGAAGATGCTTTGTCGATAAAATGGCAACGCGCACTATTAACCATCGCACTTGTCCCTTTCCTGTTTCCCCCCAGACTTGCCGCAGGTAGGAAGACCTCCATGACCGATATTCAGAAAACCGTTGGCAGACTGCGAGATCACCTGAGGGCACTTACGGTTAGCATTGGTGAGCGAAGTGTTTTCATGCCTGCAAACCTTGAAAGAACGGCACAATACATCGAGTCGTTTCATCGTGGTTTGGGCCTCCCCGTTGGGAGAGAAACCTACCAATACGCAGGGCTCAGCGTGGCCATTATTGTAGCAGAGATCTCATATAGTGCCAATCCCACAAAACGCTATGTCCTGGGAGCCCACTTTGACTCAGTAGCGGGTACTGTAGGAGCTGATGACAATGCCAGTGCTGTCGCCGTGCAACTGGAGACGGCCCGTAACCTACTGGCACTCAAAGGTGATGAACCGATGGACCTGGCAGTGAAATTCGTTTCATTTCCCTTAGAAGAACCTCCGGTTTTTGGAACCCGGTATATGGGCAGCAAGGTATATGCCCGAAAGGCCAAAAGAGAAAAAGAGCAGATCGACGGCATGATTTGCCTGGAGATGGTGGGATACTCATGTCATGATCCGGGCTGTCAGGGGTATCCGTTCCCCCTGATGTTTTTTAACTACCCTAAAGAGGGTAATTTTATCGGCATCGTTGGCGATTTTGGCTCAAGGGAGTTTACCTCCTCAGTATTTCGCGCTTTCCAGAGTAACTCGGAGCTCCCCGCGGTCAAGTTGACGGTTCCCTTCAGAGGATGGCCACTGCTAGCCGTCAGGCTTAGTGACCACTCATCATTTTGGGACCAGGGTTTCAAGGCGGTTATGATTACCGATACCTCCTTTTACCGAAATCCTCACTACCACCTGCCGTCAGATACCATGGAGAAGTTGGACTACCGCTTCATGGCAGAACTGGTCAAAAGCCTGATGGCCTTCTTTCGCTCTCACCATCGATAACAGCGTCGGCAACATGGGGTCGCTCATAACGGCTCCTGCTCGTGCCAGCGGACCCAAAAAAAATGGCAGGGCCGCGCCTAGCCCTGCCACATCACCCAGTCATGTTGACTGAGGTCACGATTCTTCTTTTTTCTTGGGCTCTAAGGAGATATTGTGCTCGAGAATTCCCCCGCCTGAGATTTCAACCTGAGCCTTACCCTTGTGGTAGCCGTCTGCCTTGATTTTGAGTTCCCAGGTTCCCTCCTTAAGATCACCAAACTGGAAGTAACCCACGAGATCGGTCTCAGTCTCCCTTTTTCCGTCGCCCTTGCACTTCACTCTGGCCTGGGGTATGGCCTTGCCGGTACTCTGATCGGTAACCGTGCCAGAGAGGGTGCTCAGGGGTGGGGCGGGCTCCTCCTCGATTTTTGGTTCAGGTGTTTTCTCCCCTTCCCCTCTCGCCTGATCCCGCTTCGGCGGCCGGTACATGCGGGTTCTCCCCTCAAAAATGACCCCCTCATCGATAACGACACTGGGAGCCTTAATATCGCCGAAGACCTTCGCAGGCGAATGGATATCAACGCGTTGATCAGCGGTTATGTTACCGTGAATCTCTCCACTGATGGCAATGGTCGAGGCATGCATATTCGCCTCCACCAACCCCTCTTCACTGATGATGAGATTCCCGTCGGCCTGTATCTCGCCCCTGAAATGGCCATCTATCCTGGTAGTTCCATGAAAGGTTAACTTTCCGTCGAACTCGGTGCCCTTACCCAAAAAGGCGGTAACCTGATCCCTTTTTTTCATGACTAAAAACCCCTCTTCTAATGGCAATGTGTCTCTAAGATACAGCTATAGCCTTCATAGCGGCCGCAGGTGAAGTACTCGGCCTTTATACTTTGGTAATTCCGTTTTTGCAACCATTTCTCAAGCTCAGTTTGAATTAGGCCCATGGAGATGGAGCGAGCGGCCCTCTTTCTCATCTCTCATTGCTGAATCTGCCAGGGGCCAGGACACATCAAGGACCCATCGATGCCCCCGGCTGTATCTGCCGCCAATCCCCTCACTAATTAGGGGGTTTCCCGGGTTTGACATGATAAATACTCCTAACTCCCTGAATAGTGGACTTATTTCGATTTCATGTAGTGAACCCCATTACCCTTTCGCTCCAAGGCTC
>Ga0209636_10005113_pt1 | contig 13413 bp, 13 predicted proteins | sample DeeMarSWOR152_54_FD_187464 | JGI IMG/M metagenome (GOLD analysis project Ga0209636, IMG submission 187464) | Marine sediment microbial communities from White Oak River estuary, North Carolina - WOR-1-52-54 (SPAdes) (version 2) | ecosystem: Environmental > Aquatic > Marine > Intertidal zone >...
TTGAAGGAATAAGCGGCGCTCCGCAATTGTTGCAGAATCCGCTTCCAGAGGGATTTTCATACTGGCATTTCTGGCACTTCATGTAATGCGCTTCCTTTGCTCGATGTGGCACAAGAATAACAATTACGTAAATAATAGTCAATGTAAAATGTATTTTGCGCCAGGCCTCAAGAGTTGAATCTACTGGGTCAGTGTATTTTGGGATCAGGCCTGACTAGCATTTTTGCCGCGAGAGCAAGAATCAAGTGTTGAATCTTGATTTTTTAACAAGCTCTAACCCCGTAATTACAAGGTCTGACTCCTGAAATTATCATATTTGGCAAAGCCTGACCCCATATAATTAAGGCCTGATCCCATATAAATAAAGCCTGATCCTCTTTTATTAAAAAATCTTGATTTTTTTGATAAAAATAGAGTGTGGAATCCCTGTCGAATCATTTAAAAATCTAACCATAGCATCTATCATCTTGTCATCTAAAATCTAACCATGACGGATAGCGATAAGATCTCCATCTTTTCGCGTTCTGACATAGACTGTTATTCCAAAAACCTGTGCGATAGACTCTAACGTTTCTTTCTCATCAAGGGAAAGCCCATCAAGTTGTGCCTCATCTGTTTTCTTCTCATCAGAAGGCTTCCAGCGATAACGAGCTAAGCTCCAGATGTATTCCAGCTTCTCGTTTAGCTTCTCTGAGAGAGTGAATGGATCCAATGTTTCTCTTAAAGCTTGCAGTTGAGCGAGTTTTTTCTTATCCGCATGCTTTGAGCAAAGGAGTCTATCCAGGGGATTCTTAGGTGCATCATAGATACGCTTCTTCCTTGATCCTGTGCGCACTGTCTTGACCAGTCTCACCGACGGTTGAAATAGATTCATAAAGAGTGAGAGTTCATTCTCATATAGCGAATTCATCGCATCTAAGGCCTCTTGAGAGTCGTAACGATCCCAGCCCATGAATTTTCGCACATGAGTCCAGTTCTTCTGTTCGATATGGGCATTATCGTCTTTTTTGTAGGGACGGCTGCGGGTAAACTGAATCTCTTTATTCTCACACCAGTGCAGTAAATGGTAGTTGATAAACTCTGAGCCGTTATCGGAATCTAGACCTAAAATCTTAAACGGAAGCTTCTCAGAGACTTTCCCCAGTGATTTAAGAACACCTGCCCGTCCTCTCCCCATAACTGCCCGCGTTTCCACCCAGCTGGAGAAGATATCGGTCAGATTCAGTGAATAGATAAATTCACCATGACTCGATTCCCCGCTATGAGAGACTAAATCTGCCTCAAGAAAACCAGGGCGTTTGACATCCCAGGTGTCAGTCTTGACAGGGATCTTGTGCCGTAACAATGTGCCGGGTTTCGTCCGCCCATACAATCGGCGCTTGAGCTTTCGTTTCTTATCCCTCAGAGCCCTATCGATCGTGCTCGGACTCATAGATAGGAGCTTATCTTCCATGTCAGATGTTATATGGAAATGCCTCTTTATCCAGGGAAGCCAGAGACGGATAATCTCCTTAAGCCTTAATGACCAGGGATAGTTAGCCACCTTCCATACCCGCTCGATAACTTCTAATATCTGCGGATCATACTTTCTCGCCCGTTTTTTCCTCGGACCGGCTCGAGGTTTATCTTTTAGAAGCAATTGGCTAAGCTTGAAGATAGCGTATTTTCGGTTGTATCCACAGACATGGACACAGCTCATCTAAAATCTTCGTCTTGGATGGCTTAGTGGCTTTCCTGTATCGTTTATAGACTGTCTCTGCATATTTCATCCGTAACTCCCGTCTCATAACCTAACCTCCTTTGAAAAAGGATCAGGTTATAATTATGACTGATTTCTGCCTCCTTTACGGTTAGATTTTTAAATGACAAGATATTACCTCTTCGGTTATATTTTAGATGACTCGATTCTGAGTCTTGATATTTAGTCGGAATCCCCCTATTATAAAAGAGTTTTTTTACGCACAATAAGTTCAATTGAATATTTATTTTATTCTACATAATGAATATCTATAAAAGTCGAATCATTGTGACTTAGAGGGCGAAGTCTATTCTGTACCTACCTTGATTAAGGCATTTCCGCTGATTTCTTCTAATAATCGCGAATTTTTCGTTGATAGGGTATGTTTCTTCTATCTATTATTGTCTACAGAGCAGGTCAGAAGGTGGAAATTGAATAAAAATGAGCCGAACTCTATGCAGTCCCAAAAACCAATTTCTTATGTTTGCAGATCGTATAAGCTAATCAGGATGCACAGCAGTTTGTTCAGTGGATCAAGGTTAAAACAAGAAAGAGCGGGAATTTTAGCCTTCCTGATGAATCAGTCATGCCCTCTAAGCAGCAGCGAATCAAAAAGACTGCTCAGGCTTTTTGACGAAAAATAACCTTCAGGACGTTGAATGCTGATTCGACATTAGCCCTCTTTTCTTCAGTGAAAGCGAGGAATACTCAGTACACCCTATCAAAAATGCGTTTTAGAGTGTGTTTATTTTATTTATGCTATCGGCTCTGATTCAACATTTATATTTCATTATTTGATTAAATGCCACTTGAATCCAAAACTTACTTTTACTTGGGGACTGTCTCCAGTAACTCCGATGAGGAAATTAGGAAAGGATTTCTTCACCGTCCAAGGAAAATTTATTTCCACTTTTCCACCATACACCACTAGCTCCAACTGCAAAACCATCAAAGGTATCAAAACCAACAATCCTGCCTACAATGCCGTAATACGCGCCAATTCTCGGAAAAAAGTCTTTATGTCAAGGCAAAGTGAGTGTTGTCCCTGAGCACAAATGGATCAAATTGCACCTAAAATTTCCTTATTATGATTAATAGCGTTATCTATTTGACTTCTTACTATGTTTTAGTACTACGAAGTAGAACAGTTTGGCAGCACATGGGCTTATTATTCGAGGAGCCTCTACCTTATGGGCCATCCCAGGAAATTCAGAAGACAGAGCAGTAATTGTCACAGGTCCTTTTCTGGAAAATACTTGAAGACCTTACTATGCCCTCTAAGATCGTATCAGGCAGGATAAAGATTTACACATGCAAATACGTGCCGAAATCAACTGAATATTGCTGAAATTATTTTAAAGGGACTGAAAGGCAGAGATGGCTGTTACCGCAGCGGAGAAAAGATATCAGTCTTTAGAAGCTGAGGATTTAGTGATGGTTCGAAATTTTGAACTTATATTGTTGAGGCCTTAAAACTTAACTTAAAAATTAAAGGATAAACCTACAGTAATGGCCCCATTACGATTAATCCCCATTTTCAAACGGAAATGACTTAAAAGGGAAGCCCGATCTTGGGCAAAATAAACTGTTTCCCATTTGTCAGTAAGTGAGCCAATTAAGTACCCACCAGCTGAAAAAATCCCAACCCATATAACGCTGCCTCCAATGAGCGTGCCAGTACTATATTCATCACTGCCGACTGCAACAGCTACTGCACAAATGGCCGCGCAACCTCCACCAAAAGCAAGTGCCCATGTGCCAGCATTTCCTTTCTTGGCCATGATTGTTTGTATGTCTTCCATCGGGTAGGTTATTTTTTGACCACGTGATGTAAACGAGAGATATCCCATAGCTGTATTTATTGTTCCATTTTTACCTGTAGCAGTGACATTACTTTTTAATATCACCTTAACTTTTTTATATTGACCTGGAATCTCTTGAGCAAGAAGTGGAATGGCGATGATCATTATTGCCACAATAAGACAAAACACTTTTTTAGTCATAAAATTTACCTCCTTTAATTTTATTTGAAAAGTCTTTGCTTTTTGAATTTTTATTTGCTTTCAACATCACTTCCTCATCAAGAAATAAATATGCTTCTGCTGGCTAAATTAATCCATCAATTGTTAGGAAGAAAAGTTATCTTACCCCTCTAGACGTCAATTTATGTCTTATGAACATAATTATTAGCTAACTGCTGACTTTCCGAAAAAACATATCATATGCAAACTATCTTGTCAATATGAACAATAAAAAAAATCTACTGAAATGCTACAATCGTTTCCTTGTCTGGACAGACTCATCCAGTTAATATGTGTTGAGGAGTCCCCCTCCCAAACTCCCTCAGAAATATTCCGTCCGCTCTTCACCATTCCCAACCGAAGGAAACCTCTAGCATTCTCAGAATTAAAACTGACAGATCACCTTTAAAAATAGTATTTAGACTGTCAATATACCACCAGTCGTCTTTTATCTCGATTGATGCGATAGCCATTACTCCCACATTTAGAAAGAAATTGGAACGATAACGCCAGCGATAATAAAATTACTATCATCTGGGGGCAAATGAAATTTAAACCATTCCTCCTCTTTTCCCTCGGATTCTAAAATTGTACCCATAGGAGCTTTTTCAACAACAGGGCCGTTAACATCGAGATCTAGTCTGTCATTAGCTGTTTGGACAATAACTCTGAGCTTTATCTTTGCTGCCTCGCTTGGTTTTATAAAGTAAAATAGAGAAATAATCAATAAAAATAATAGAAAAAGACAGCTTTTTGAAATCTTTATGCTTCTTATTTTCCTCTCTTTTTTCAAGTAAGAATTTTATATCTGAATGATTTTCTTCCTTCAGGTTGCATTCTTCAATTTCAGTAATGAAGTAACTCATTTATTAATATAAAGAAATTCTATTTGATGAATGTCAAAGAAATGTAAAAGAATGTAACGAGATAATTCATCTTGTTTCTTTTTTTCAATCCATGGAGACAGGGCTTTAGAGGATCTAGTTGCCACTCGCTTCAAATATTTAGACGTCGACTTTGCGTCATTGATTTAGTGTGTAAGAAGAAGCACTTTCTTTGTGTCTTCTAGTAAGGTATTCAAATTATTTTGAATTTTTTTTATTTGTCTATCTGTAAGGCCATTACTCTTCAGCCTTTTGATTGTATAATCCTTATCGATTCTAAAAGCTCGTTCCAGGTAAAGTTTTGCATATTCCCTATTTTTTAAATTGGCATGAGCGACGAAGAGATTGAAACTCACTTTAATATTGTTCACATTTTGAGTGTAAGCTTGTGAAAGATAGGTCAAAGACTCTGTGTATTTTTTTTGGTTTAAGAAGACTACTGCAACATTATTTAAACACACAACATAATTGTCATCGATTTTTAATGCTTGTTTATAATAGTTTAATGCACTGTCTAGGTCATTTAGCTTGTAATAGCTATAACCAATATTATTATAGATTCTTGATATTTTGTGATTATCGAGGTTAGAGCTTTCTCTTAGTATTTCCTTGTATAAAATTATGGCTTTGTCATAACGATTTTTATCTATTAAAACACCAGCTTGAAAATATTTCTTATTCAAATCACTGTGTGAAATAGCTCTTGAAAAAAATACGAAAAAAAAGAGTAAGCAGGCATAACTAATTATTTTTATTATTCTCATTATCAAGTTCTCCCAGTAGGGTTTTTAAAATATGTGAAATTAGATTCTGGTTTAATTTTTCATTATATTTTTTTGCCGCTTCTCCTGCATGAAATCTATTTCCACGATAGAAACGACCAAAAAGAAACAAGTAGTTTAAGATAGCATCCTGGTATTGGCTTTGAAGAATATCGTCAACAAAGTAATATCCAGTAGCGGAGTTTAATAATAATGCATTGATCCCATTACGCCAGTCGCCTGCATAGATTTGACCGCTCCCTGGTATGATTGTAGAAAGTATCTTAGCCAATTTGGGGGATTTATATTTCAGGTTTTGAGCCTTGTTTAGCATTGATTCTAACTTTATTGGCATCCCTTGGGATTTTTCTTCCAGATCATCGAAATAAATGTGAAATGCTTCATCGGCTCGCTCCCAATTGTAAGAGTAGAGGGATGCTACACCTCGAAAATAGGCTGCCTCCTTTTTTAATTCAGGAAGTTGGCTAAACATCTCTACTTTTATTAAGATAAATTCTGCTGCGCCATAATTTCCGCTTGCGATAAGAACAATTGCTAGGTCTATTTTTCTCTCATCTCGCATCCGGACAGTATTGGCAGTTTGGATAGATTTTCGTAATTCATTTATAGCTTTATCCGATTTTCCCAGATGAAAGTAGGCTAATCCAGTTTTGTAATAGGCATTGCTAATGCTGTTATCTTTCTTTTCAGAGTTGAAAAAAATATACCTTTTGTATTCGGTTATAGCATCATAATAATTTTCAGAATTAAAAAATCTCTCCCCAAGAGATAAAGTCATATCGTGTTTTATTCCTGGAAGAGTCCAGATGAAAATCAACCAAGCGAGTAAGAATTTATTTAAAACTAACATTAATGGTGACTCTGACCTCTGTTAAAAGTTTATCTTCAATCTGTTGATTATAAATATTTGCAGTTACAACCGAACCGTATATGTTACCAAGATAAAAAAATGCAGTCATTGCACCAAAAATCCAGCCTTTTACAGACTTACTTCCTTTTTTGTGGAAACCATCATAAGCTTGCCAACTCGTAAGGCCTATCGTGAGTAAAGACATAAGACCATCACCCGTGCGGTGGCAGTACATTTTTCCTATCCCGGGAATAATCGCTGACATTAGCCCAGCTAAAAATTTGCTTTTTCGGGGTAATTGTTCTCCCTGTTTAGCAAAATTCAGGAGTGAAGCAGAGAGACCATTATGTTTTACTCTATTTTCCAAGGAAGAAAGGTAATCAACAGCCTGTCGCCATTGTTTTTGATAAATATAATTCAGTCCGGTCAGCTGCTGGAGCTTTAATCTCCCCGGATCAGACTTAATCAGAGAAAGACTTTTATCCGCGAATGAAAGAGATTCCTTGTATTTGCCGGACAAAAAATGAGAATAAGCAATCTGAAAATGTGAATCATCAAGATAATTGCTGTAGGGATAGTCAGCAATGACTTTTTGGAAGTAGCTAATAGATTTTTGATGATTTTTACCTAATCGATAGCAAAGTCCAATCTTATAATAAATGGTGTCTTCCTCAATTGGGATCGAATCGGAATAATAGAGATAGCGCAGGAATTCGCTGGCTGCACGCAGGTAGTCACCCTCCTGAAAGAGATGCTCTGCAAATCGAAGGATATTTTCAGGTTTATAATATTTTTCTTGGTTACTATTCGCTAAGAGAAATTGTTGGATCAACAGCAAGCAAAGGAATATTGAAGTCAATCTAATATGTTTCATTTCGGATTAAAGATAATAATAGACTCTCGCCTCATTAGTTTCTCCAGAAGGTGAGACTCAATGTTTCCTTGAATTCTCTCTGAAAGTGAAAATAGATCTGTTTTTAATCTTTCCAGCATAATTGGCAATGATTGGATAATCAATTGCTAGTCCTGTCTCAGGGTCAACAGGATAATATTTTCTACCGATATTGGTGCATCTTAGGAGTCTATCAGAAGTCATAAGAAGACCATGAAATACTCCAAATTTTCGGATGGCAGACAAGGAGAAACGGGAACAGCTCAAAGTGAAATTACAGCTGGGTATATCTTGAGACGAAATGAATTTTTGATAAAGATTAACAAATCCGATAACGGCCAGTTTGAGTTCAGACACTTCTTTTTTAGAGATAGTCAACTTTTCATTTTCTGTTTTTTTTCCTAGGGAATTACTCCTCAGAATAAAAATTAAGTCATCTTTGACCTGCCCATAGATTATAGGACTGAAGGATGTAAAAAGTAAAATTCCAATTGTGACCGATGTTGAGGCGATTACAAATTTTTTTACCATATGATTTCTTCCACTTTAATTTTTTTTGGGATTTTAAAATTTATGATCTCCTCTGGGAGAGGAGAATTAAAATGCGGATTTTTAAATTTTATCAGTTCAAATGAACGATGGGAGTTTGAATAGTAGATGGTATAAATTTCCATAGGAATAGAGTAGGAGCCATATCGAATATGATTTTTATAGATTGATTTGCTGATTGTATTTCCTTTAGCATCTTTGATTTCAGAGGATATTATTTTGTTATCCTGATATTCAAGAGAAAATTCTCCCAAATATTTAGAAGCATTTTTGGGGGGAGTCCAGATTGCCAGGAGCTTTGTGTCATTTCTTTCATATCTGCTCATGGTATAGCCTAGGTCAATGAGACCGAAATCTTCTTGAGTTACACTGACGAGGGCTTGGTAAAAGGGATCGGAAAAAGGGAATTTGAACATGATACGAAAAGCTCTTTTTTCCTCCGGATAGTAGATAGTTATCTTATTTTTTTCGTATAACACCCACTGATTAACAGGATCCTTCATGCGAACAATTGTCGTGATTGTATCCTGGCAAAAAACTCGCCCCACATTTTTTTCTATTTTTTTATTTTTGGTTAATTCGCGTTCGAATTCAATTGAGACTGTTTTAATTATCTGACAGTGGGAATATTTGAATCCTGCAGATATGAGAAGGACGAGGATTGTTCTTGTAATTAACTTTATCATTTATTCCTGGGGCTTTATATGTGACAAGATAGTCTCTTAGCTGGATAGAACACTATCATCATCACCTCCTCCATAGGTCTTTTGCCTCTCAATATTTCCTTTTTCCACAGTGCCGATGGGGTTTACTTCTCTGCATTCAAAATATCAAACATTTGCTCATTAATAAAGACAAATTTATCGCTGGAAGATAAAAAAAAGAAAAATAGAAATTGAAAAAGACCTGCTCCTTAGGTTTCGGCATGCATAACATGACTTGCTTTCCTCAAATCGAATCACTTTATAGAGGTGACCTGCCCCCAATCCTAGTGCCACCCCCAGAGTTTGAATCGTAGGTTTTGGACTTGCCCCCATCTTTGGTCCATTTTCTAAGTTAGTTTAAAATTTTGCAAGTCATTTTTGTTAGTCTCTGGAAGTAGAATCATTACTGGTCCAGCCACACTCTTTTGTTCCGCATATTCTGCTGGAGAGATATTGCCTAAGGAGCTGTGAGGACGATTTTCATTGTAATCTTGCCTCCAGTTTTCGATTTTTTCGCGTGCATCCTCTAAGCTTAAAAACCAATGCTCGTTTAAACACTCCAGCCGGAACCGAGCATTGAACGACTCGATATAGGCATTATCACTTGGCTTGCCAGGTCGGGAAAAATCAAGCTTCACATGGTTCCAGTAAGCCCAGAGATCCACGTCCTTACTGATGAACTCCGGGCCGTTGTCCACCTGGATCGTTTGCGGCTTTCCATGCTCTTTGACATCTCTCTCCAGTACCCGAACAACTTCACATCCCCGGATCCGCTGGGCCACGTGGATGGCCAGACTCTCACGGGTATGGTTGTCGACTAACGTTAAAAGCCGGATCCTGTGCCCATCGAAGAGCTGATCCGACATAAAATCCATGCTCCAACACTTGTTCCTTTCATAGGCTACAGGGCGCAGTTTCCTCTATAAACAGGCCCTGCGCCGCCTGGGAGGCTTTTGCCTCATACTTAAGCCTTCTTCTCTGTACAACCGATAAACACGCTTGTGATTCACTTGCCAGACTTCACACCAAAGCAGGATGTGAAGGCGCCTGTAGCCATATCCTACACGGGCTGCGGCAAGCTCACGAAGACGCATCCTTAGGGCAATCTGAGGGTCTGCCACACTCCTGTAACGGATAACTGAGCGAGGAAAAGCCAAGTCCATACAGGCCCTCCGTTCAGACATCTGGTAAGAGGCTTTCATCTCTTCTACCAGTTCTCTCTTCACGGAAAGCCTCAGAGCTTTTTTGACAGCACCTCCTGAAGCATCTGTTTATCAAGCGTCAGATCCGCCACCAGCTGCTTGAGCCTCCGATTTTCATCCTCAAGCTGTTTGAGCCGGCGGATCTCGGCCACTCCCAAACCTCCAAACTTCTTCTTCCAGCGGTAGAAAGTCATCTCCGAGATACCCAGCTTGCGGACGATCTCCGCTACCGGAGTACCACTCTCAGCTTGGCGTAAGGCAAAGGCGATTTGGGCTTCTGTGTACCGTTTTCTCTTCATCTGGACCTCCTCCCCGGATGTTAATTCTAACACAAAAAACTAACATCCGTTCTGGACCAAGATCCAGGGGGCAGATCCATTGTGAGTGAAGCGTGGCAATCTCGTAAAATTAGAATAAAAATCCTTCGCAAATGACTTGCAAGAGCAGGCGGTTGGTTTTCAAGGGAAAAGCGGGAAGATGTCGACAGAATGTCAACTTTTGGGAAAAAAGAAGTAGAAAAATAGATGATTTAGTTAATAAAGGTTTACATATAAGTGAGGACCAGATTGATTAAATCCATGTATTCCTCTGTTTATCTGTCAGATGATGGAATATTTAAAAGAGAAACCTGAGATTTTGAAAAATTATGGGATAGTTATCTATGATTTTAAAATAAGCTATCCGTCTTAGTAATCTGTAAGATTTATTTTTTCTCTTTAGGAGTATAAATGATTTTTGTGATTTTCCAATTTTCGTCCATCCTACTCAAATACCACTTGATTTGACCGTAGAATATATTCTGCTTTACACCGTTTTTGTATATTCCTGTTATGATATTAGAAAAGTTTATCTCTGCCTGATTAATTCCTTTGAATTGAATGTTTATATCAGAAGCTGTTGATTGGAGGCTTTCAAACAGTCTCATGCTCATTTCAGTTCGTTTCCTTAAACTTTGATAAAGAGGTTGAGTGCATGCCTTCTCATAAAAACTCAGCAGATTTTTGGTGTTGACTGACTGGACATACTCAGCCACAAGATCTTTAGTCTGTTGAGGAGCCATTCTCAATCTTGCTTGATTCAAAAGCCTTCTGGCTTGCTCGTTTTGGGGGTCTAGTCCTAATATTTTTTTGGCTTGATCAATGCACTGCTGGTAATTTCCTTTTTGAAAAGCATCTCTTGCCACCTTGAGCCCGTCACTGATTTGTTGTTCTTTGCTTTCTTCCTCTACCTTCTTTTTCGCTTCATTGAGTAGATTGAGAGCCGAAACGTTTTCAGGGGCGAGCTCCAGCACTTCTTCTGCCTGTTTGATACACTCCTGGTAATTTCCTGTTCGAAAGGCATCCTGGGCAACTCTCAGTTTATCGTTGATTTCTTGCTCGTTGATTTTCTTGCTCTTTTTTTTCTTTGCTTCGGACAGAAAATACTGGGCAGAAGTGTTTCGAGGGTCAAGCTTCAGCACGGCTTCCATCTGTTTTATGCATTCATCGAAATTTCCCTGGTTGAATGCCTGGATTCCTTGATCGAGATTGCCGGAGACATCAACTGTTTTCTTTTCAGGCTTTGAGGGCTCGGCTTTCACTTTTTCAGGTTTCGGAGGAGCCTTTTTTTCTGGTTCGGGTTTCGGCTCTTGCTTCTTTGCCACGACAGTTTTGGTAATTTCTTCCTTCTTAGGGGCTGCGGCTCGAATGCGGGCCTCCAAGTCTTTGACTTTATCACTCACAATTTCGAATTCCTGGCCTGGAGGAGCGTATTCGAGGTATTTTTTGTAGTGATCCACGGCCTTCGCCAGCTCCTGTTTCTGTTCATATATCAGGCCGAGCTGACCGTAAGCGCCCGGATCTTCCTTGTTGAGAGCGATGGCTTTTTCGTACTCCGGGATAGCTTCGTCCGGTTTATCCTGTGCTTTCAACGAGTTCGCCAGGCCGAACTGCGCCTCAAAATGATTGGGCTCCACTTCCAGAACCTTTTTAAACTCGTCGAAGGCTTTGGAGTATTTTTTTTCTTTCCAGAATTGATTCGCAGAATTCATGGTGTCATCGATGGAGCGCGCGGTGGAGGAAGCTGGGGATTTTTTAAAAACCTCGGGCAAAGGAGTGAATTGCCAGAGGGCCAAAACGATTATTGTCAAGCTGACAACAGCTAAAGCCGGTAAGAGGAGTTTCTTCGGATTGAATGCTGAGAGCATTTCTTTGGAAGTACTGGGCTTAGCAGGAAGGACCCGGTCCGTGGTCGGAAAGCCCTTCTCAATTTTGTCTAATTCAGCCAGAAGCTCCGGCACGTCCTGATATCTTTTCTCCCTGTTTTTCTCCATGCATTTGAGAATAATGGTGCTGAGTTGCACAGGAATCTGGTCGTTGATCTCTCTTGGGTTCCGGGGCTTTTCTCTCGTATGCTTTATAGCCACACTCAAGGCAGTCTCTCCTTGAAAGGGTGTGGTCCCGGTGGACATCTCATACAGAATCACTCCCATGGCATAGATATCCGCCCGCACATCGACAGGTTTTCCCTCCACTTGTTCAGGAGACATGTAATCCGGGGTCCCGATCATCATCCCTGAAGTTGTAACCCCTTTTGTTTTCATGGAGCGAGCGATACCGAAATCCATGATGTGCGCGTGCCCCTGTTTGTCAATCATGATGTTCTGAGGCTTTAAATCACGGTGCACAACTCCCAACTTGTGGGCTTCAGCCAATCCATCACACACCTGTTTAGCGATATAGACGGCTTTACCTGTGCTTAGAGGTCCGACTCTACGGAGTGTCGTTTTCAGGTCTTCGCCCGATACATATTCCATGGTGATATACGGGGTTTTCTCGAACTTACTGAGGTCAAACATGCGGCAGACATACTTGTGGGTGATTTTACGGGCAAATTTCAGTTCATTCCGGAAGCGTTCAATAATCCTGTCGTCAGCAGCGATTTCGGGTTTGAGGAGCTTCAACGCCACTTTTTCCCCGAGCTCTTTATCGAGGGCTTTGTAGACATTGCCCATGCCGCCTCTTCCCACTTCCTCGATAATCTGGTACCTTTCGGCAAATATGCTTCCGATAGTCAGTTCTTCTCTAGGGGTTTGAATGGTCTCAGTTTTGGAAGAGGGGGCACTTGTTGAAGGAATAAGCGGCGCTCCGCAATTGTTGCAGAATCCGCTTCCAGAGGGATTTTCATACTGGCATTTCTGGCACTTCATGTAATGCGCTTCCTTTGCTCGATGTGGCACAAGAATAACAATTACTCAAATAATAGTCAATGTAAAAAATGGTTGAGGTATATGGGGTCAGAGCTCAAAAACTTCAGTAATCTGTGGAAAACAGGGAGGAGGCAACAATTTTTCCTTGAGAAGTAAAGTGGTTTTTTTCTTTCGATTACTGGAACGAGCTTCCCGGGGAATCAGCTTTTCTCTTTGTGAAGATGGAACTGAGGCCTTTTCTCTTGAAGTACACAATTACTGTAGTATTTGAGGTCTGACCCGAAAGTTTGAGACCTGACTCTGAAAAAAACGAATTTGATCCCGAATATAAAAAAATCTTGATTTTTTTGATAAAAATAGGGGTGTGAGTCTTGACATTCAGTCGGAATCTCTCTATTATAAAGAAGGTTTCTTACGCAAGATAAGTGCGCGTGAAAATATTTATTTTATTCTATATAAAATAAATACAGATTCGTCAGTCTCTTTCTCGGGATAGAAAGAGAAAGTTCTTTGAAAAAAAGCGGAGCAGCCTTGATCGATCCTATTTGCCAAAAAATGGTGCGATAAGAACTCTTCGGAGTTCTTTATAATTGGAGAGTTTGAT
>Ga0209636_10005114_pt1 | contig 13412 bp, 16 predicted proteins | sample DeeMarSWOR152_54_FD_187464 | JGI IMG/M metagenome (GOLD analysis project Ga0209636, IMG submission 187464) | Marine sediment microbial communities from White Oak River estuary, North Carolina - WOR-1-52-54 (SPAdes) (version 2) | ecosystem: Environmental > Aquatic > Marine > Intertidal zone >...
CAGTGAAGAGAGGCAACAGTTTGATGACTCAATGAGAGAATTGAGTCGAGAAGTAAGCCTTGACGAAATAGAGGGCATCCTCTCTCAGACAATCCGGAGAGACAAAACTACAAAACTCATAACTTTCCTCTCATACTTGCTAACATACACGGAAGACAACCAAATTAACCTCTGCTTCAAATCTGAAAGCGCGCGCGGCAAAAGCTACATAGCCATAGAAACAGCCAAGTATTTTCCAGAAGAAGACGTTATGAAAATAGGCTACGCTTCACCCACAGCCTTCTTTCATCAGAAAGGCTTACCGATGTTTGAAGGAAACGATGAAGATGAGAAGCGAAAATTCAGCCACTTCTTAGTTGACTTATCAAAGAAAATCTTAATCTTTCTAGATCAGCCGAACAACAGCTTACTTGAGAGGCTACGGCCTCTTCTCAGCCACGACCAAAAACAATACGAGAGTTTCATTACGGATCGTTCAGAAAAGTATGGTTTAAGAACGAAGAAGGTAGTAATCAATGGCTATCCTTCAGTTGCTTTCTGCACAGCTAAAATGCAGACAGATGAGCAGGAAGCCACGCGAGTAGTAATATTAAGCCCAGAGGCCACACAGGAAAAACTTGACGAATCCACTAAACTTGTTGGTTTGAAAGAAGCTCACAGAGGGGATTTTAAAAAGGAATTGGAGGAAAATCCAGAACGTAAATGGTTGCTTGAAAGGGTTCACGCTGTCAAAACCGCGAACATAGATTTCATTGATATAGAAAACATCAATATGGTTTGGAACCGATTCCGAAAATTACATCCTTTCTTACAGCCAAGACATCAAAGAGACTACTACCGGCTTATTGCCTTCATTAAGGCCCATGCCTTGCTGAACTGTTGGCATAGAACACAACACAACAGCGAACAGAAAACCATTGTGGCAAACGAAACAGATATAGAAGCTGGATTCAAACTCTACAAGAAAATATATGAAAGCAACGAGTTAGGCTTGGCCCCAGAAATATATGAAATCTGGAAGCAAGTCATTGAACCACTACTCAAATACATTCAAGGCGTAGAAGAAGTAGGCATAAAAAAAGAAGACATTCTGAGAGCCTTCTACCAAAAATACCATAGAACCCTCCCGGATGACCGCTTACGGAGAATCATTATTCCACAGCTTGAAAGCGCAGGCTTGATCGTTTTAGATAAAGATCCAGAGGACCAAAGAAGAAAGATCATTAAGCGCAACATCACGAAAGAAGAAGAAAAACTATATGGGGGTGAGGGTGTGGGTAGTGAAGCAAAAAACAACATATCTAACTCACACCCACCCCCCAGCCCCCATATATCTCCCATTTGGAAATGCCCTAAATGTGATTATTCAAACGAGAACGACTTTACTTTTTGTGAGAAGTGTGGGTTTAGGAATGTGGCGAGTTATGGTTGAGGAATTGTAAATGGGAATCAAACCATTAACTAAGATGATGTTTCATATTATTGTGTTAAATCTCGCTATCGAAATTGGAAAGGCTATTGAAGAGGATAAGAGGAGAAGGCCTTTTCATTATTGTATTTTAGAGCTTGAAATGAAACTTGCGGATTTGCCTATTCTTGGAGATTTCATAGGGTTTCTTGATGATTTGAGGGATAGAAAATTAGTGAAACGATGGTTGAAGTGGAAGTGAATTGGATGGAGAAACCATGAAAAAGAAAAGTAGAATGTTTGAAGGATTAAAAACTTGGAATCCTTGGGTAGGTTGTGAACATCATTGTTACGGTGATGGTTGTTGGGCTAATCGTAAGATAGCTCCTCGTATGCGATGTAAACAATGTAAGAATTTTGAACCACACGCTCATTTTAACCGTTTAGATTGTATCCCTCGACAACCTATGATTTTCGTAGTTGCTCATGGAGATTTGTTTGGTAATTGGGTTCCAAGAGAAGCTATTCTAAAAATTCTTGAAACTTGCTCTATGAATGAGAGGTTAATGTGGTTCTTTGAAACTAAGAATCCAGTGAGATATATAGAGTTTAGGAATGATTTTCCCAAAAATACTGTGTTAAGTGCAACGATAGAAACGAATAGGATGTACTCTGAGGAAATTAGGGGTTGGACTCCAATACCCCAACATCGAATGGAAGCTCTGTTAGTTTTGAGAAGGCAAAGACCTGAACTGCCTATTCATGTTGCCATCGAACCAGTAATGGATTTTGACTTAGAAGTGATGCTTAGATGGATGAAAATGTTAGAACCAACGAAAGTCGCAGTAGGTTATGATTCATTGAATAATGGTTTGCCTGAACCTACTAAAGGAAAAACATTGGAGCTTATTAGAAATCTTGAAATGTTTACGGATGTTGAACGCAAAGATTTGAGAGATTAAAGATAATATTTGAAAGTGTTTAAAAAATGACGGAGTTAACCTTCGCAGAAATGTTCAATGGTGTAGGTGGTTTCCGGTTGGGCTTGGAGCGTAGCGGATGGAAGTGTGTCTGGGCCAACGACAATGACAAGTATGCGAACAAAGTGTATAAAAAAAAATTTGGCAGTCAGGAGCTCGCAGAGGGTGACATCAGAGAAGTCAAAGCAGACAAGGTTCCAGACCATACGCTTCTCACTGCTGGATTTCCTTGCCAAGCTTTCTCGGTTGCGGGCAAAAGGAAGGCTCTCAAAGAAAGTCGTGGAACGCTATTCACCCATATCCTCAGAGTTGCAGCTCACAAAAGACCACCGCTTCTACTCCTGGAGAACGTCAAAGGCCTCCTTTCTTCAGACTCTGGGAGAACGTTTGCCATCATCCTTCGAGCGTTGGGGAACTTGGGGTATCTACTCGAGTGGCAGGTGCTTAACAGCAAACACTTCGGGGTTCCGCAGAATCGGGAGCGTGTGTTCCTTGTCGGACATCTTGGAGGAGAAGGTGGCAGACAAATATTTCCTATCGGAGAATGCGATTGCTTACCTAATCAAACGAACAGAGGTCAACAAGAGATTGAAGAGGGGGTTTGGAGCGGTGATTTATGCTCAACCCTTGATGCAAGATATGGAGCCTTAAGAAATGCGGGGGAAACTTACATAGCAAATACTGTAGAGGCATCTTATTCAAAACAGAAATCGCTTACAAACACAATTCTATTGGATAATTTTGGAGGCAATATCAAACAACGCATCCAAAAGGCTGAAGTTGCTTGGACTTTAGGAGGTTCCAAAACAGGAATTATGGATTCTATGAAAATAAGAAAACTGACTCCTATAGAATGTGAAAGGCTTCAAGGGTTCCCAGACGGTTGGACCATAGGATTAAGCGATACACAACGCTATAGGCTTCTCGGAAACGCAGTTACAGTTAATGTGATAGAGTTTCTCGGCTACAAACTCAAGGAGTGTTTGAATTAGAATGAATATTCTATGTAAAATTGGCTTCCACAAATACACCACTTCTCTGTTTCATGGTTTACGCTATTGTCGGCGTATGAACTGTCATAAAAGACAGATGAAAGTGGGTTGGAGATGGAAAGATTGGTGAAATTAAACAATCTAACCTGAAGTGTTCAAAATGAAGGTTAAATGTGAAACATGCGACTATAACCAAATCATAAACTACGAGCAACGTTGCACAAAGCTGAATGTTCCTTTAAGGAACGGCTTCGTCATGTTTGCCTTCAGCCAAATCTGCGGAATAAAAGACCGCTTAGAAAAAGTAATGCTGGCAACTTTCCTCATCATGCTAACCGGGGTTCCCTACACAGTCACCTACTACGGAGTGTTGAGTAGGGCTCAGCCAATCGTGAATGTTGTCATAGGCTTGATCTTGTTTTGCGGTTGCTTTGGCCTTCACTTAATGTGTAAAAGCGTGAGGTTCAAGGAGAAGAGGAGGCGTAACATGGTTTTTCTCGTTGGGTTGTTTGGGCTTGTTATCGCTGTTGTTGCTTTGGAAGGTTTGTTTTGGGAGTTCGGGCAAGGATGAGGTTGCTAAATAAGTTTTTATTCTTGTTTGTTGTGGTGGCTGTGGCAATCATAATTTTTCCAGGTCTCTTTGAGACTGCTGTGATTCTTCCGCTTCCTGAAGACATAACCAGCGAAGAAATGTTGGAGTTTGAGAGAACCATTAGGGATATGAAGATTCTTGCTTCGGTTGCTGTAGGTTTAATAATTGTTTGTATGGTTTTCCTTGAAGTTCCTAATCAACTTATTTTGAGAAGAAAGGAGAAAGAAACATGAATTTGGCTAATGTTTGGCAGTTTATCCCTTGGCAAATCTACCTTTTCTGCTTCATATTAGGAATCATCATTTTAATTCTTCTATCTAAACTACCAAACGAAAAGGAGACAAAACAAGAATGAATTGGCAACTCATACTGATTCACGCTTTCCAAATCTTTCTCCTCTTCGAGTTAGCGTTGACGTTGCAGAAGATTCATAGGCTACGGAAAGCAAGGAGGTGATGTTGTTGAATAGAGAAGACTTTAAAGAAAACCTGAAAATCGCAACCATGCTCATAGGACTATTCATAATCATAGCAACACCAATCGCTCTTGCAGTTTTCCAGTGGCACATGAACATAACATGGACAGTTTATATTCCTCCAGCAGACGAAACCATAGAAGTCTATATTGATCCAGCTTGCACGGCTCCTTGGGATCACACACTACCTTTAACTGATGTTTCCACTCCTCAAACCTTCGACTTCTACATAAAAAATGAAGGAAACGTGATTGTAGATGTCACCATAACAGGAGAAACCATAACTGGAGGAACAGCCGTTTGGACTCCGACAAGCATAAGCAGCCTTGCAGTAGGAAGCTTTGAGCTAATGACTTTGGAACTAACATTCACGGCTGATGGCTCTTACAATTTCGACTTTGAAAGCAACGAGTCTCCATAAAGGAGGTGATACACTCTGAAAGAAGAAATACAGTGGACACAAAAAGAGAAAATCGGCTTTTCAATAGCTCTCATCCTCTTCCTAATCAGTAGTGTCTTCGTCTTTGTAGAGTTCTTTACCATAACTGATTACACAAACTTTGCTTGGATATTTTGTGGAGGCTCTGTAGCTGTTTGGGCTTGGACTTATCTTGTCACATGGAAACGGTTTAGAAAAGTGTAGTGGTTTGCCTAGGGTATTTGACTACAAAAGGATATGTCCGAAACAGACCTATTCTTCACCTTCAATAGTCTCAGTAGCATAACGACTCACATAACGCCAAGCCGTAGCCTCACGCTCCAAATCCAAAGCACGCTTCACCCTGAAAATCGTTTCCAACCCAGCTTGACCATGCCTTCTCTCATCAGCCCTTACAACATCTGCCCCACGTGTTTCTCTGAACAAGTGGAACCAAGCGTTAGGGTTCAACTGCTTAACGATCCGCAGCAAGTGTCTTCCGCTTAAATGCTTGTCTTTACTGAAGCCCACTGAAAGCCCGAAGATGTTGTGTGTGCTTGGAAAAAGAAACTTACAGTCCGAATGCTCTTTTTTCATGTGGTTCCAATATTCCATTATATGCTGCGCGTATTTGCTTTCAAGTGGAAACCTTTTGGTTCTGCGAATGGCCAGCACGTTCTTCTTTCGTTTCTTGACAACTGTGAAGGTGATGTAGAGAAAGTTTTCTTCAACTTTTAGATCGGATATTTCTAGGTTGGCTACTTCTGCTCTGCGTTTTCCTGTTCTGCCTAGGCTGACTATGGCTTTGGCGCGTAAACTGAAATACTTGTTCTCTAGTTTGTCTGCTTTGGTGAGCATGTTGTCTATTTCTTTTTGTGAGAGAACGGTTTTGCGGTTAACCCTAACATTAGTCATTTTGAAGCCTTTTGTTTTTTCATAAGCATATACCAAAGAATCGGATCAATTTGAGACAAGAAACTCATGGCTAATTCGTTTCCTTCTTTTGCTGCCTTAACTATTACCAATAAATCTTTTTCCTCATACATTTCTATCATTTAACTATGTTACCGATGTCTCTTTATAACATTTTCGGACATGAGTAGAATATTAGCCTAAAAGAAGCTCAAATCTCTGAGTAATTGGTTATACATATAGATAAGTTCATTAAGCTCTCAAAGCAAGTTGTTGTAATTCCTCTTTCATCCCTTGGATTGCCATAGTTGCGTAGCTGTCTCTTCTCGGTTTATACCAATCGAAGAACTTGTTAGGCATTAATCCATTGAAGTTATCCTTATAGATTTCCATAACTCCACTTCTCTTCATATCGGGAGTAACCCAATATCTGAAGGCCCTTGCTATTCTTGGTCGGCTTGCTGCTCTTCCTGGTTCCTCATCGCTTTTGGCTTTTATAATCTTCATTGTGATTGCTTGAGGAAAACCTCTCACCTTCTTTATCACCCATGTTGGTAGTGGCGTGGTGAAGATTAGAGCAGCCCAATTTGTTCGAGCTACATTGAGGTATTTGACTACTGCTCTAACAAAAGGATGCCAATGCTCAAGGCTTAGAAGCCACAAGCCCGCGTCATCCCAGATCAAACATTTATCCTTTTCTCCACGTTCCATAAGCTGTGTGCATTTCTCCACAAATTCAGTTGGATGGAAAACTAAGTGGCTCTTAACGGCTTCCCAGTTAGGCTCTCCATTCTGAGCGTACACTTCAGCAACTACTTTACACGCAAAAGTTGACTTGCCAATCCCTAGAGGTCCATAAGGAATGAAAACTTTACATTCATCGCGTCTGAATGATTTCTGTATTAGCTCTGTTGTTTTGAAGGGCATTATTCATGGCCTTCTGGAACTATGCGTTTCTTCTCTTCTAAGTAGCCTCTTTCGTCAAGCCAATCTAACATTTCATCTACGAAAGGCTCTAAGTAGAGAGATGCGATTGTTCGCGCTTTACGGTTTCTAATCTGCTGAGTTGTATAGTAATCCACACCTGAAATTCTGTAAGCTGAGTTCAAAGCTTTTACAATTATTTCCTTTTTCGGTTTCAGCTTCTTCTTTAATTCTTTTGGCAAAAAATTGACTAAGCGTAAGGCTCTTCTTAAAGCAGCTTCTGGCATGTCTTGGTCCCATGCGAGTTCTATTTTGTTGAGTTTGTCTATGAGAAAACCAGAGTATGTTGGTTGGAATTTTGAGGGTTCTACGGTTTCGTTTTTGCTCATGGGTTTTCATCTTTAAACTTCATGTTTCATGTTTATATGTGTTTAGACTTTATGCGTTAAGTTTATATACAAAGTTTAGTAAACCCATATATGAAGTAGATTTCAATGCCTTACAAGGATAAGCAAAAGCAGAAGCGATATGTTCGAAATTATATGCAAAATCAACGAGAGATACTAAGCGTAATTAAACAACACTTTCCAACGGTCTATAAGGAAGCTCGTAAGCAAGTGACAAGAAAGGAGAAAAAAAGGTGAGTTTACTAAACAACAACACAGCCATAATCAAAGTGCTAACCATATTCTTCCTAGGCATATTCATCCTAGCCTTCTTCACCTACTTCGCACAGCAATTCTACGCTCCTTTCCAAACAACAGGATCAACCATGATAGACCGCTATGAAACCAACAGCACACGCACAGATGCAATAGAAATCGTCTTCGCAAATGTGAACATTTGGATAATCTTCTTTGGGCTAATTGTTTTGGGACTCTGGGTGTTAGTGCAAAGCCAAAAGAAAGGAGAGCTTGTTTATGCAGAAGGTTAACACATACATGCCAATCTGCATTATAGGCCCAATAGTGGTAGCTGTGTTCTTCACATTCTTCTACATGGGCTTATGGTATATTTTCCAGCCTATACTCACTTACATAGCCATAGCAATAAACGACATGCTAACAGCGCAGGGCTTAAGCAGCAGCAACTCAGACACCATTATTTTACTTGCCAAGCTGGTTATTGACATCTGCCTACTTTTTCCAATCGCAGGCTTATGGATCTGGGTTATCAACAAAGCTCAAGAAAGAGATTACAGGGGTTATCCTCAATATGGCTAAGAAACTTCTAGTCTTCCTATTAGCATTCATGTTTATGGCTTCCTTGTTTAGCTTGCCAGTTGAAAAGGCTGAGTCGGCTGGGGAAAACTGGCTTGTAGGATATAACTATCGGAAAAGCCATGTGATAGAAAACGCTACTGGCGCAGGAACAAACTATCAAATCAAAATCGTTACTTATTTAGGCTCAGGAACGGACAGTGGCGAGAACGTCTATTTAGGTGGTAAAGCACGATCCGACTTTGCAGATGTAAGATTTACCGATGATGATGGAGAAACCCTTCTTGACTATTGGTTGGAAGGCACGTTAGATATAGACCTTTACGCAAATGTTAGCTCGTCAAGCCCTCCAGAAGCAGACTATTACAATGACGCTTCACTTATTCCAATGTTGAAAGCAAGCGATAGCGGTTGGGATGACAGCCATATAGTTGACTTTGACGTTGTTAATATTGGAGGCACGCTTTGGGCGATTTATGGAGGAGTAGATGAAGAAACCAGCAACGTTCAAATTGGCTTGGCAAACTCAACGGATAACGGCATCACATGGACAAAATACGAGAACAACCCAATCATAACAAACGGATCAGTAGGAACATGGGAGGATGAACGAGTCTATTACATGCGCTTTTTGAAAAATGAAACAGGCGATTTGATTCAAGTGAACGGAGTATATCATATCATTTACACTGGATGGGGAGGAAGCGGAACAAAATTTTCTTATGGACTCGCAAACAGTTCAGACTTGAAAACATGGACAAAATACGAGGGAAACCCAATAATGACTCCTGACGATGCAACAGCAGAAGCGTGGGAAGACACACAGCTTATCTGCCCTCTTCCTTGGGAAGAAGACGGACATTACTATATGCTTTACGCTGGAGCGCATAGTTCTTGGTACACGGATATTGGGTTAGCTAATAGTTCAGATTTACGCACTTGGACTAGGCGCACAGCCGACAACCCAGTTTTGGCGAGGGGAGCAAACGGAGAATGGGATGATTCAGGGGCTTGGCCAGGAGACATGATTAAGATGAGTGGTTACTACTATCTTGGCTACTCAGGTCAATCGGCAAGTGCTGTTTGGCACAGTGGTTTTGCAAAATCCTCAAATTTGATTAGTTGGACCAAACGTAACACGGTGACACCTGCTACTTATGGAACGAAAAGGGATCATATCGTTTTTGAGGAGATACAAGGTGTGTGGGGAGCTTTTGTTTCTCACACGGAAGGAGATGAAGGAAACCCATGCACTATGAGGGGGTTCATACAAAACCAAATAGGAGAAACGGAAAAAACGATTTTCTGGGTTGAAGTAGCAGACGATTTAAGCACAACCGACCAAACAATATACATTTACTACGGTAAAAGTGATGCTTCAACAACTAGCAACGGAGACAACACCTTCCTATTCTTCGACCATTTCCCCTATGGCTCTTTAGATTCTTCAAAGTGGGATGAAGTGAACAGCCCAACGGTCACGGTTCAAAACAGTATCTTAACTGTTACAAGCGCAACTGCCAATTGGAGAGGTGTACGCTCAGATGATGCTTATGGGCCTCTTAATATTGCTTGGAGGTCAAGTAAGAACTTCACAGAAAGCAAATACAACCTTGCGGGAATGCAGAATGCAAGTGCATTGGCTGATGATTCCTTGATTTTCTATTGGACCACTACTGGAGAAAACGCTAAGTCTGCAAATGAAGGCACACAACAAACAACCGTTCTCAGCGAAGATAATGAAACCCATGTTTTTGAGGCAACATGGGTATCTGGAACCGCAGAGTTTTATGTAGATGATGTGTTGAGGGCTACACATACAACTCAAGTTCCTAATGAAGCATTATATTGTTGGATTGAAAGCTACTCTACAAGTCAACATACCGATTGGGTTTCAGTGAGGAAATTTGTTTCTCCAAGCCCTAATCATGGAAGCTGGGGAGCCCGAGAAGATTATGGTCCACCACCATATATGTTTGAATTTTATGGCTTATACCATGAAGACTCAGGGTTACTTTATGACGCTTCAGAACGAGCAGTAAACGTCACCGCATACTTTGTCACCGGCGTAAACATGACCAAAACATTTGAGGTAAACGGAACCTATAGCTTCCAAACTAATTATCAGCCTCTATACTTCAAATTTGACCTTGTTAATGACCGTGAATATTGGCTTGGAGAAGACGAAACTTCAGCCGACATCTACATCTTCAACGTGACAAGCACGGTTTACACCATTGACTTCATAGACCTTGCTGGAGCATTAAACGACTATCCATTTGTTTCAGCTAAACGCTACGTGAACGGAACCGCACATATCATTGAGAAAAGGAAGGTTGACGTTGAAAAGAAAATCATCATGGCATTGAAAAATGGTGAGAAATACACGATTACCATTCAAGACGGTTCAAGCTATGAATATGGCGATTTACTTATCACTTCTGAAACAAGCATCACGTTGACGCTGAAAGGAATAGAGTTTCCGCAGAATGTTATTCTAGCTTACCGCTACGTGAGGCTTTACGCTGAAAGACACAACAACCACACTTCCATATCCATGCTCTACCAAGACCTTCAAACAAACACGGATAACGTAACATGCAGCATCAACTACCGAAACGGAACATCAGCTTATTCTTCCACTCAATACACCAACACCTTCAACGTCACATGGACCTCTGCAAACGAGAACATAACTTACTTTGTAGCGATGGATGCCATGCATGGAGACTATGGAGAAATCAATTATAGAGCAACCTTGTATCGTAGCCAAATGGGAACGAATCCCTTTGACCAGTTGGGAAACATCATTGGAACAATACCGGGAATAAGCACAGCAGACATAATTCCAACTGTGGTGATCGTGGCTGTTGCAGCCGTGTTCAGCAAGGTGAACGCTTACGTTGGAGGCTTCATGGCTATAATATTCGCCATGTTCCTAACGTGGTATGGCTGGATAAGCATTCCAATGGCTATGATAGTAACCGCATTGTTCATTGTTATAATCGCTGGGTTAGTAGCTCATAAAGCGAGGAGTGGGACATGAGAATAGGCTTCCATGTCATACTATTCGTGTTGCTGTTCAACTTAGTCTGTGGATTAGCCTATTCTCTGAGCTTTCCCGGCACGGAATACAGTAATGTTTTAGGAGGCACAGGAGACACAGAAGACTATGATGAAAGGTTTAACGCAACGGATTTCATGGAGAAAGTAGAACCGGAAGCCTCAGAAACATACACTTTTGTAGGCAATATTTGGAGTGGTCTTCAACTAATCTGGAACGCTATAAGCTTCGTGGTTGCTGGGCTTCCAATCTTGTTCATAGGAATCAGCAATCAAATTGCTGATCCAGCAGCAAAGTCAGCCGTTCAGCTTTTCGGAGCCGTAATCTGCACAGGAGCCTACTTCATCATAGTGTTATGGCTTTACCAACTGTTCACAGGTAGGAGCGTGGATTAACATGGCAGACGCTTTCTTAACAAGCCTTCTGAATGGGGATATTCTAGGCTTCGTAACAAGCATGTATACAAGCGTTATGGGACAGGGATTCTACGCCTTCGTGTTAGCCATAGTTTTCGGAGCATTCTATAACCGGGGAGGCACTCTTCCTTGCATTGTTCTTTGGTTGTTGCTTGGTGGTGTTTGGATTGTGGCTGCTGCTGAAGCTTCACCTATCGCTGTTGGTCTTTTAGTTTTGGGGATTGTTGGCGTAATCTTCAAGCTATATACACTAATGAGGAGTACCTAAAGATGATTCCAACAGAAGCGTATATTGGTGTAAAAGAGGGCAGAAGAATAACAATTGTTCCCCACAGAACTCAATATGAAAGGGAAGGCTACGAATACGTTCCAAGTGGTTACACCTACCGTGTTCCACAGGAAACAGGCACTTATGTGAAGTATGAAAGACCTCAAACTTGGGAAGAGGCTACTGTTGCAGGGCAAATCTACGCTGGAAAAAGAATCCGCAAACATGATGGTGGTCCACGTTGGCATACGTTTGCTTATGAAGAATTAAGTCCAGAAGCAAAACAGAGAATTATGCCAATCATGGTTCCAATTAGAGAGTTTGGGGCTGGAGTAATTGGGATTCCCGAAGCAACTTTGAAAGGCATCGTTAATATTGGAAGTATGGTAATGGGGCAACCTCCAGCCTATGTGAGTCCTCCAACACCTGCAGGAGCGTTAATTGGTCTTCCACTTGGCAGAGCAGAAGAGTTTGAGCTTTATAGAAAAGGGGAACTTTCACCTTTCTATTTGGTTGGAGGCATCACTGGAACAATTCTTGAAACAGCCACAATCAGCTATGGCATAAGCAAAGGAGCAGAAGTAGCTAAGAAGATTCCAACAGTAGCTAAAGTTTCAAGCAAGGTTTCTATTGCTTGGCAACGCCATGTTACAGAGCCAGTTATGAAGCGTATGCCAACTTTCGTTCAGAAAGTCTATTACGGTCAAGAATACTACGCGAGAATTGCTGAGAGGCAACTTGTTTGGGAAAAGCCTCCTTTCATTGGGTATAAAGAGTTTTACGCGCAAATCGAAACGCCATTATTGACACGGCCTTCACCTGAAAAATGGTATATCACTTTCAAGGGAAAAACAACTACTCCAATGACTTACACGCTGGAACGTGCCATAACTAAAGGAAAACCATTAGGAGGGTTAGCTGCCACTCAACAAATAGTCGTTACAGATGTTAAGAAGAGAGCAATTTGGCAACCTAGAAGATTGTTCACTGAAGGATTAACGATTGGAACAAAAGAAGGATTGAAAGCCCCATTCACAGCCATTGCATTATCTTCACTGTTTAAGGTGAGTTTGAAGCCAACAGCGAGAGTGAGAACTATTAAAACTGGCAAAATTGTTGCGAGAATACGGCGACCTCAAATTCCAAGAATGAAGCATGTTCTACGGTCTAAACAGATTTTGGGAGTTCAACAAGCCCAAATTTTGAGAACTCAACAAGTCACTAAGCAACTTCAGAAGCAAACGCAGATTACTCTTCAAACAACGCTTAGACCTCCACAAATCGCAAGGCAAACGTTCAAGATGCCTTACTTTGAGTTTCCAAAAGCAAAAGGTAGAAGGGTGAAGGGTAAACGTTACGGTGAAGAATGGTTCTTTAAGAAACATAAATTGGCTACTTTGAAAGAAGTGGCTAAAGACGTTTTGGGCTGAATACTCGCTGTTCCTTCCATTGATGGTTGCAAGTGCTACAATGGAAATTCACATTTTGTTCATTGAAAGATGTGACACCTATAAATTCACTGTTGCATTCTGGACAGTGTGTTGAGTTGCCCATCTTTGCAGTTAGTGAATGTCCAACTTTCAGTTTTGTCATTGAACGTAAGAAAGGCAGTTCTGGACATTCATGGTTTTCAGGCAGCTTATGAGTTGCACAGAAGTACTTTTTACAGTGGGAACATTGGAAGGGTAGAATAATTTCTTTTTCGCAGAATTGGCATTTCACACTATATATAGTGTTAGGGTT
>Ga0209636_10005115_pt1 | contig 13412 bp, 10 predicted proteins | sample DeeMarSWOR152_54_FD_187464 | JGI IMG/M metagenome (GOLD analysis project Ga0209636, IMG submission 187464) | Marine sediment microbial communities from White Oak River estuary, North Carolina - WOR-1-52-54 (SPAdes) (version 2) | ecosystem: Environmental > Aquatic > Marine > Intertidal zone >...
GTAAGCGTGGGAGAAGCGACTGGTACTCTGGACGAGATGTTAATGAAAATAGCTGATTTTTATGATGATGAGGTTTCAGCTTCTGTTGCTTCTCTTCTTTCTTTATTGGAGCCAATTCTTCTTATCGTGGTAGGAGGAATAGTAGGGTCTATTGTCCTTTCAATGTATCTTCCCATCTTCAGCCTGTTGCAGCAGTTTTAAAAGAAGGGCGAAGAGCTCTTTTGGTAGAGCCTGAAAAACCAGACAGGGGATAAATAAGAAGAGAGGATGGAAACCCGGTGCGTGAAAAGATAGCCGTTGAAGAAAGAAGCATGGAGAGAAAAAGACATGTCTTCTGGCTGACCATCATCCGGATGGTCGCTCTGACTTCTCTTTTTATTTCGGCTGTAGTTGTTCAATATAGTACCTCAAGTTTTTTTTCCCTTTACCCTTTCTATTATTTAATATTCTTGAGTTATTTTTTATCCTTAGTCTATTTCATTTTTTATCTCAGCGGAAAAAATTATATCTTCCAGGCCTACTTGCAGATCATTATTGATCTTTTCTTGATTACAGGCTTTGTCTATATCTCTGGAGGTTTGAACGGCACTTTCTACTTCCTCTATATTTTCGGAGTAATTGCAGCCAGCATTATTCTCTCTGCCAAAGCAGCCTATTTTATTGCAGCTCTTTCGGCTTTGATTTTTGGAATACTGGTGGATTTCATGTATTTTGAAATCATTCCCTACTTCAGTCCTGATCAGTACATGGAATTAACCCCTGGTGTCGTTTTCTACTCCATTTTCATTGCCTGGGCCATCTTTTTTGTTGTTGCCTTTTTAACCAATTATTTAACCAATAAATTGAGAGCGGCAAGAAATCAGCTCCACAAGGCCCAGAGGGAACTTGAGATTAGAGACCGGCTGGCCATAGCGGGTGAGGTTTCTGCCAACATAGCCCATGAAGTCAGGAATCCTCTAGCTGCTATTTCAGGTGCAGTTCAAGTTCTCCAGAACGACTTAAAACTGAATAAGCAACAAAAAAAATTGATGAACATTGTCCTCAGAGAATCAAGAAGAGCTTCCCAGTCTATAGAGCAATTTTTGGACTTCGCTGCCCCGAAAAATCAAGTTTTTTCTCTTATAGAGCTTTCAGCTATTTTGAGGGAAATCTTGACCATACTCAAGGGAAGCGGAGAGTTGAGCGAGAATTACCGCTTAGAAGGAAATTATAATTCAACAGAGATTCCCTATTATGGTAATGTCAATCAATTCAAACAGATTTTCTGGAACATTTTAAAAAATGCCCTTAAAGCTATGCCCGAAGGAGGAACCTTATCCATTAATTTTGACTTGGGAAATGACGATGCATTTCAGATAAGAATTGCTGACAATGGAAAAGGTATGACCAGCGAAGAAAAGGAGAGGATTTTCGAGCCTTTTTATTCCGGATTTGATACGGGAAGGGGTCTTGGGATGCCTATTGTTTGCCGCATAGTCGATGATTATGAGGGAAAAATTCATATTGATTCCGAAGTTGACAAGGGCACAGAGGTAATTATCACTTTACCCTTGAGAAGCCCAGTCAAAGAAGTATAAAGGGATAAAAGCTAGAGAGGAATGGAAAAAATATTAATCGTCGATGATGAAAAGAGCATTCTTGATCTTCTAAAAGTCGTCTTTGAGAAAGAAGGCTGGAGGGTGAATACCTGCTTCTCTGCTCCCAAGGCTTTGGAATTCATAGACAAGGAGGATTTCGATCTTCTTCTCTGTGATATTAAAATGCCTCAAACAAGCGGAATGGAGATCTTAAAGCATGTCCAGGAGAGGAAACCTGATATTCCAGTCATCATGATGACTGCTTACGGAAGCATCAGACAATCTGTCGAGGCTTTGAAAATTGGAGCTATGGATTATGTGGTCAAGCCTTTTGAGATAGATGAATTGAAAATCGTTGTCGCTCATGGTCTGGAACGGAGAAAGCTGAAGCAGGAGAATATTCTTCTGAGGAGAGAGCTGAAGAAGAAATATGGTTTTGAGAACATGGTGGGGAAGAGCAAGAAGATAATGGAAATATTTAGTTTGATCGAAAAGATAGCAGGAACTGATTCCACGATTCTGGTAACAGGAGAGAGTGGTACAGGGAAGGAACTTGCTGCTCGAGCGATTCATTCTCTCAGCCCACGCCGGGACCATCACTTTGTCTCCATAAACTGCGGTGCTCTTCCAGAAAATCTGCTGGAGAGTGAACTTTTTGGTCATGTCAAGGGCTCTTTTACTGGAGCCATTGCCAATAAGGAAGGAATGTTTGAGGTAGCCCAAAGAGGCTCTGTGTTCCTGGATGAAATAGGAGAGACTTCGCCCTTGACCCAGGTAAAACTTCTCAGGGCCCTCCAGGAGAAAAGAATCAAGAGGGTAGGAAGTACAGAAGAAATCCCAGTCGATGTGCGAATTATTGCAGCCACCAACCAGGATTTAAAGAAAAAAATCAAAGAAGGCGAGTTCAGAGAAGATCTCTTTTATCGGCTCAATATCATCTCTTTTGAGATTCCTCCTCTAAGAGAGAGGATAGATGACTTGTCATTACTTGTTTCTCATTTCCTGGAAAAGTATTGTACCCAGATGGTAAAAAGGGCTAAAAAGATATCCCCTGAAGTTATGGATGTCTTCGAATCCTATCCTTGGCCGGGAAATATAAGAGAATTGGAAAATGTCATCGAGAGGGCCGTGGCTATTGAAGATTCTGAGACAATAAGAGTCAGTAGCCTGCCCAAAGAAATGTTGTCCACCCCTCTGAAAGAGGAGTACCCCTTGAACTTTGATTCCGGGTTTAATCTCAATTCTTACTTGGATGAGATTTCTCAGAATTATATAAAACAAGCCCACCTTGAAGCTGGGGGGAGTCTCAAGAAAACAGCTTCTATCCTGGGGATTAGCTATCGCTCCCTGAGATATCTTATCGATAAGTACAGCTTGAAATTTGACTCAAAGGGAAAAGAAGAAAGAGAGAAGTACAGTCTCTAGGGGAAAATGACATTTTTTTGCTTTTTTTTGACAAAGAATGTCAATAAAGTGGGGCAAATTCAGCGAATTAAATATTAATTGATTTATTATCAATAACTTATATTTAATGGGGGTTGGCATAAATATTGCATTTTTATAAGTGTCAAAATGGTATGCATCAATTTAATCTATCCTTGGTCGACTAAACATGTGTGACTAAGGAAAGGAGGTTTACATGTTAAACAGGATAAGAGGTTTCACCCTGATTGAGTTGCTCATTGTTGTGGCTATTATTGGAATTCTTGCTGCTCTGCTTATTCCCAATGCTCTGACTGCTATCCAGAAAGCCAAACAGAAAAGCACCATGAAGGACCTTACCACCATTTCCACAGCCATTGCAGATTATGTGACTGACCACGGAATCGCCCCAGTTCAGGATGGGACTTACGATGCCAGCGCAGTCTTCTACGATGGGCTTTCCCCGTTCTATGTCAAGGTCCTTCCTATCACTGACCAGTGGGGCACGGGTATAAATGCTTGGTGCGGATCCGCTGCCGATGGAGTTTACGCGGCCACAAATGTAGGTACCGATGATTTTATCGTCGCTTCTTACGCTCGTGACAAAGTCGTAGAAGGCTTTAACTTCGATCCGAATGACCCTGAAGCAGGACTCTTTTTGGTTGATACAATGGCAGACTTCAACTGTGATTTGGTTATGTGGAATGGCTCCTGGATTCGGGCTCCAAGAACAGCTGCCCAAGCTGGAAGTTAATTTGAAATTAGCTCTCCTTAAAAGTCTTTTTCAAACCTAGAAAGGGCGATACATTCTTAAAGATGTATCGCCCTTTCTCTTCTCAAAACCCTAAGAGTTAAACTCTAGCATACTTAACCTTCCTTTTTTTATTTTTTTCTTCCCCAGATCTCAAAGCATTTTTTCAAGATTGAACAGTAGATGGAGCTTAGCTTTATTATGAATTGATGCCCAAGGGATGAAAGGAAGTCCTGATCTTATAATGGGGACCAAGTCTGATCCCAAAACCTGACCCGAATATCACGGATAGTGAGATGCTTACTTATCCTGAGGAACAAAGGAAAGAATTTGTGCTATAATACAAGACATCAAGAATGAGAACTCTCATTTTTTTTGTTTTACTCATCATTCTGGCCATTCTTTTGATACCTCTTCTTCTTTTTTGCATTCTAACAAGGCTTTCTCAGCCCATCATCTTCTTCGGGAAAGCTGCTATTCGCTTCGGGCAGAAGATATTGGGAGTTGAGCTTGATATCCGGGGAGCCGAGAAAATAGAGAAAGAATCCACTTATGTTTTCATGGCCAATCATATGAGTTTCATTGACGGGCCTCTCCTTTTCATGCTCATTCCCCAGTTTATTAGAGTTCTCCTCAAGAAAGAAGCCTTCAGGATCCCTATCATCGGCTTGGCAATGAGACATGTGGGCTTTGTCCCTGTTGACAGGAAGGGTCTAAAAGGAGGAAAGCAGAGTATTGAGAAGGCTTCTCGGCTGATGAAAGAGAAAAGTTATTCTTTTTTGATTTTTCCCGAAGGCACAAGGAGCCGAGATGGACTGCTGCAGCCTTTTAAGAGAGGTGGGTTTTTTTTAGCAGTCAATACTCAGGCTCCTATCCTTCCCATAACCATTAGAGGAACCTTCGAGCTCATGCCCAGGGGAAGTTTTTTTGTTAAAAGGGGAAAGATAAAGGTTGTTTTTCAGGAGCCCGTCCAAGTTGAAGGGTTTGACCAGAGTAACATTCCAGAACTATCCAGCAGGGTTCGCAGCGCCATTCAATCAGGGCTTATAAACGGAGAGAAAGAATGAATTATCAGAACCTAATCCATCAATATACTAAAATTTTGGAAGAATTCTTTGCTGGCAAAGGATTTCTTTTTGAAGAAGTTGTGGATCTGACAACGGAAAGCTTGAAAGAAGGCCATAAAATCCTGATTTTTGGGAATGGCGGGAGCGCTGCCCAGGCTCAACATTTCGCAGCGGAGATGGTGAATAAATTCTTAAAAATCAGGCTTCCTCTGAAAGCCATCTCCTTAACCACTGATACTTCTGCCTTGACTTCTATCAGCAATGATACCTCTTTTGATCATGTTTTCAGTCGCCAGATAGAAGCTTTAGGCGATAAAGGAGATGTGGCCCTCGCTCTTTCCACAAGCGGTAATTCTCCCAATATTATTAAAGCCATTGGGGTGGCTAAGAAAAAAGAACTGCTAACAGTGGGCTTGACTGGAAGAGGAGGAGGAAAATTAGCTCAGCTGGTTGGTTATCTTCTGGATATTCCCTCTGAAAGCACCCCTCGTATTCAGGAAGCTCATCTTCTCATCCTTCACCTTTTAGCTCAAGAATTAGAGGATAAATTAAGCTGATGGAGCTTACCTCGACCGCCAATAACCTCTCCGGCGCGGTCTTGATTTGGATTCCCAATAATAAAACGGCTTCTCTTCAGGGACTGGACCTTCTGGAACAGACACTTGAGGTTTTTCGGCGCTCCTGCCGATGCGGAAGGAACGCTCGGCAGCATAAATGATTTCCTGGCGGAGCCCTTCTGAGGCAACTTCCTCAGTGAATTTACGTCTTCCTTTGACTAAGTTTTTAATATAATCCTGAATCTGCTCTTCTGAGTAGAACTTTTGAATATCATATTCCTCAAGGTTTCTTCCTTCACAGAGCTTTATTTCTCTGGTTCCCAAGAGACCTCTTTCATAGCGATTGGTTCCCCGCAAATCACCACGCTGGATTTGGGCCATAAGGTTGATTGGCACCCGATTGACCTTCCGCCCTAACCTTTTCTTTTTTTGGCCATTTTCCTCATAAGTTTCGATGATTTCTCCAATGCCCCCTGTGTTGTACTGAAAGAATTTCAATTTTCCAGGATAATTGCTGACCAAGGTCATGATTATTTCATAGAATCGGTTTGCTTTTTTTGCTCCGGAGCCAACGATGAATGGATCGGTGCCGACAATGCGGACCGATTCACCCGCTCGGTGAGGCTGGCTGGCATAGCTGTGAGTGCTTTCTCCCCAGAGATAAGCTAGAACTGCCTGTTCAGGGGTAAGCTCTTGGGCAAAACCCATGATGGTGTTTCTGCGAGTGATGAAGGCGAATATCAATCCATCCAGTTCTTCCAAAGGTGGTAGGTTTATGGATTTGGAGGAGATGCCAACCATTTTACCCTTCAGGTTGACCTTGAGTTTATCACGGCGGACAACAGCTCTACCATTAGCGGTAAGGCTTTCGTCCAGAAAATCGACCTCTCCGTTGGCGGTGATCATCACATTCTCGAATAAGGCAGACTTATCAATCAAAGCATTATACATTGCTTCTTGGGATTCTTTTTCTACGTCTGTTTTGACAAAGAAATTATCTTCTGTGCCTAAGGCAGAGCCATCTCTTTTCAAGAAGACAATATCATCTTGGCTCACTTCTGTCTTTTCGCCTTTTGCGTGGTCGAGGCCGAGCTGGTGGCAGGACCAGGTTGATTTTCCGGTGGCTGTCAGTCCGAAGAGGAAAACTCCGTAGGTTCTGAGTTTATTGTCAGCGTCTCTGACTGTGACCAGTTTTGTCCCAGAGTGAAGTCCTAGCATTCCTTTTTGGTCGGCAGACCACATGGCCTGACGGAGAAACCCCTTTTTATCTTCTCCCATGTAATCGGTGCCAAGAGCGATATTGATGTTCGATTCAGGGAGAACAAGGACCTGCTGTCGAAGCTGATGTTCTTCAGGAATATGAATCATGATGAATTCCGGGCCAGGGCGCTTGCTGAGTTTGAACATGGTGTTTCCCCACATGAACCCGATGCGGTAGTTAATCAGGTCTGCTTCGGATACATAGAGGTGACATACAGGGTTGTAAGTATCATTATTCCCCATTTGCCTTGGGATGTGGTAGAAAGGAAGGGTTCTGAGGAGGTGAAGCACCTTGTCCAGTTCCTCCGGCGCTTTGGCGATTAAGGATTCCTGCTCAGATGTGGGCCGAGGAAGTCGGATCTCTTTGTTGCCTAAGTAAATTGTCTTGGGGGCTATGCGGCTAGAGATGGCCGAACGCCAGCCGTAGGAGCCGTATTTTGTTCTGATTCCCGTGGCTTTGGCTCTCGGTTCTAACCACTTGAGGTCAACAGTTCTGATATTTGGTCCCTTGAGCGCTCTCGAAAGCTCATCTTTGAATTTCAGGTAGGCTTCTTGGTTGTGAAGGGAGTCGTTGGTCATTTGGGTTTTTCTTCCTCTCCCCTGAGTTTTTCATAGGATTCGCCAACTGCAAATTTTTTTATTTCTTCGGCTGAGGCCACTCCGCTGTTAAACAAGTAGCAGGATGTACTTTCTAAGAGATGCTCGAAGAATTTCCTCTGTAGTTCTATCCTTTCTGGTGGTAAAAAGAGAAGATGGGGGTTGAAGAAGGGTAGATTTTTCGAAGGTGCAGGGCTTTTTCCCACTCCTAAGCTCTGTCCGGATTCAAGGAGGTGAAGAGCATCTTCCTTCTCAGTCTTGACCACAGGAGGGGAAACGGAATCATAACGAAGGATGAAGATCCAGCGCAAGGTGGTTCGTTTGGTGTGTTTGGCTGGCCCGTCAATCCAGTAGGGATCGAGCATGGCATAAGCCTGCTTTGAAGCCTTGTAACAATAGGGAGAGCCTCGGTCAAGACGGCAGTCGTCCTGGCGTAGGCAATTTGTATCCTGACAATCTTCTTTGCGGGTGATGATATTTTCGCATTTGCTGTTGTCGAAGAGCGCGGCCAAGGGAAGATAGGATTCAACCGTATTGGTAGGGATATAAAGCTTTCTTTCAGCGCAATCAGATAAAGGCTCTCCTCCAGCATAGCGGACAAAAACAATATCATTGGAATGCAGGAGAAAATTTTTGTCTTGGAGCAAGGAGAAGAAAAGCTCGGTCTTTTTTGTGCCTGGTGGCCCGATTAAAATCAGTCCCTTGCCCTCGATAGAGGCCGCCATGCCTCTGACTCCGTAGACATTAAACAACCTTTCTGAAACATCCATCACTAGATTTAGGGCCAAGCTGCGGCAAGGACCATAATTGTCAGTGTTCACCAGAATTCCTGTTTTCGTTTCTGAGTTGTAAAAAGCTCGAGGTTCTCGCCCGGGTATGCCGTCCACAGCATAGATGATACCGTGGGGTTCGATTTCAGCTTCCAATTGAGCCGGATACCAGTTTTCTATCCAGAAATCATTGAGATGGGAGATGTTGGTGCGGAGCTGGATGATAACCCCGTTGATATTGGCGTTCCACTCAAAATAATTTTCATGACTGAGATGGCTCTCCACTTCGGCTGCTAGGCCATCTCTCATCTTAAGGTCAATGTCAGCTTCGAAAGGTACAGATTTTTTAACTCTAGTGATAGTGTTGTTCAGCGCGACCCGACGTATTTTTTTAGCTGTCTTAAGCTGGGAAAGGGATTGAATAATCCTGTCCATTCCTTTCTCGAGGTTTTCCAGAGAAGTGGCATAGGAAAGGCGAATATAGTCGTCAGACCCAAAGGCATCCCCAGGGACTATGGCGACTTTGGCTTCTTTGAGGAGATGGTAAGCCAAGCCGTAGGAATTGCGGATTTGTACTCCTCCGAATTCTTTCTCGTAATAACTAGAGAAATTAGGGAAAAGATAGAAGGCTCCCTGGGGCTTGTGGCAGGAGGTGTTGGGAATTGTCTGAAGACGCATCAGGGCATAATTCCTCCGCCTTTGGAATTCAGAAGTCATTTTCGAAACTTCGTATTGAGGTCCTTTGAGAGCTTCCAAACTTGCTTTTTGAGAAATTGAACAGGGATTTGAAGTCGAATGACTTTGGATTTTAGCCATGCCGTTGATGATTTCTGCAGGGCCGAGAGCATATCCTATCCGCCATCCGGTCATGGAATAGGACTTGGAGACACCATTGATGATGATTGTTTTCTTTTTTATTTCCTCTCCCAAGGAAGCAAAACTCACGAAACGAAAGTTGTCGTAGACGATTTTTTCATAGATTTCATCGGCAATAACGTAGATATCTTCATCCAAAACGACGTCAGCCAAGGCTTCGAGCTCATGTTTTTGATAAGCTGCTCCCGTTGGATTGGAAGGATTATTCAGGATTAAGGCTTTAGTAGCAGGGGAGATAGCAGAGTTCAACTGATCTGCGGTCAAGAGGAATCCATTCTCCTCCTTGGTCGGTATAATGACAGCTTTGCCTTGGGCGAGTGAGACTGCATGGGGATAGCTGACCCAGTAAGGAGCGGGGATGATGACTTCCTCGTCCTCATTAATCAGAGCCTGGATGAGATGGTAGAGAGAGCTCTTTGCTCCCGAGGAGACAATGACTTCATCTTTTGAGTAGGTGAGGCCAAGATCTTCCTTCACCCTGTTGATGATGGCTTCCTTTAAAGCCGGAATTCCCTCGTTTTCTGTATACTTGGTGAAATTTTGTTCAATGGCTTGGATACCAGCCTCTTTGATGTTAGAGGGAGTGGGAAAGTCTGGCTCTCCTACGCTGAGATCTATGATGTCTATTCCCTCAGCCTTCATGGCTTTGGCTTTAGTTGTTATCTTAAGGGTAGGAGATATACCGATTTGATTAACCTTTTCTGATATCATGACTGACCTACTTTTTCCGGGAGATGATTATTTTTCTTCTTTATCTTTGGGCGAGAGTCTTTCTTTGAGATATTTTTTCAAATCAACCCCGGTTAAAGACTTGACAACCTCTGGCATTTGGGAGAGGATTTCTGCGACCTGGGCGGTGATTTTTGAGGTTCCCAAACCTCCATCGCCGCCAACAACCACAATTTTGTCTACCTTTGAAAGGGGTTCGGAGACAGCCCTAGCCAATTCGGGCAGGGCATTGAGATACATCTCAAAGATGGCAGCCTGGTTGTATTTTTCCCAGGATTGAGCTTTTTTCATCATGGTTTCAGCCTCAGCAAGGCCAGTATGCTTGATTTGCTCGGCTTCGGCTATTCCCTCGAGTTTGCGCGCTTCTGCTTTTCCTTTGGCTTCAGCCTGAAGGCGGTATTCTTCAGCATCGGCCTCGGCTTTTATCTGATATTTCCGAGCATCAGCTGGCCTGATGACATTGGCATCCAGTTCCTTTTCCTTGCGGGCAATTTCTAATTCTTCTATTTTGATATTTTCTTCTTTTTCAATGAGCTTTGCTTTAGCCTCTTCCTTTTTTATATCTTGACTGAGGCGATAGCGTTCGAGTTCATAGGAAAAATCTGCCTGAGCTTTTTTCTGGTTAACCAGGACTTGGGATTCAGCCTTTTTGGCTTCGTTTTCCCATTCAGACTTGGCGATTATTGCTTCAGACTCCAGGCGAGCGACTTCTCCTTCCTTCCGGGCGTCAGAAGATTTTATGATAGCTTCTTTTTCTGTTTCAGCTTCGGCAATGGCTGCGTCTCGTCTGGCGGCAGCGATTTGAGGTTTGCCTAAAGCTTCAAGATATCCCTGGGTATCGCTTAAGTCTTTAAGGGCAAAGGAAATCATGGAAAGTCCCATTCGCGACAAATCATCCAGAGCGGCTTGAGTCACTTTGGCTGAAAATTCATGCCTTCCCCGGTATATCTCTTCAACAGTCATTGTTCCCATGACTTCTCTCATTTTTCCCTCAAGAATAGTCATGGAAACATCATGGATACCTTCTTTTCCTAAGCCCAAGAACTGTTCGGCAGCCAGGCGAATGGAATGGTCTGCTGAATCTATCTTGACCTGTGAAGTTGCCTGGGCCATCAAGGGCACTCCTCCGTGAGTGAGGACTTCAGGAGTTTTTATGTTTAAAGTGATGACTTCCATGGGCAATATGTCAACCGTTTCTAGGAAAGGCAGGACAAAGGTTCCTCCTCCCAGGCGATAGCGGTAGCCTATTTTCCTTTTGGTTCCATCGGGTTCGATGACTGATCGCTTTCTTCCTCCTGAAATGATAAGAACTTCGTTGGGGCCAACTTTTCGATACTGTTTGGCGAAAAGGAGAGAAAGGAGAGCTATAACAACGACAATAGCGCCGGCTAAGATCAACCAAGAAACAAGGTTCATCATGACCTCCTTCGAGTCTTGCCTCACGACTTGAGGCAAGATTCACGAGAAGCTTTGTTACGAAACAAAATAGTATATTTAAGGAAAATGATTGTCAAGATGAACAAGAACTTGGAAAGCATCCCCAATTCTTAGAGATCAATCAAAAAATTTATGCCTGATGAGGTGAAAGATAGCAGCTACACCGTCCTTCCAATTGATTTTTTTCCCTTCGCTATAGTCCCTGCCTGAATAGGAAATGGGAACTTCATAAATTCTGCAATTCATTTTGGCAACTTTGATTGTGAACTCTGGCTCAAAGCCAAATCTTTTGGATTTGAGTTTTATTCTTTCTAGAATTTCTTTTTTAAAGACTTTGTAGCAGGTTTCCATATCACTCAGGTTTAGATTTGAAAACATGTTGGAGAGAGTCGTCAGGATTTTATTCCCTACATAATGCCAGAAAAAGAGCACTCGATGGGGGCCTCCAAGAAAGCGAGAGCCATAGACGACATCCGCTCTTCCGTCCAGAATTGCTTCCAGAAGTTTGGGGTAGTCCTGGGGATTATACTCTAAATCAGCATCTTGGATCAGGATGATATCACCCTCTGCCTTGGAAAATCCTGTCTGGAGAGCTGCTCCCTTACCCATATTCTTGGAATGGCGGAAGATTTTCAAGTTAGGAAATTTCAAACTTTTCAAGACCTGAGAGGTTCCATCTTGAGAGCCATCGTCCACAACAATGATTTCCTTCTCTAATCCAACATTGACTTCCTCAACCCGGCGGATAATTTCTTCTATGGTCTCTCTTTCATTATATACAGGGATGATTACAGAGAGCTTCACGAGGCTTGACCTTTACTTTTTGTTCATGCTGAGTGCTTTTTTTAAATATTCGATAGTTTCAGAAAGCCCCTCTTCCAAGTCTTTTTTAGGGGCCCAGCCGAGCTTCTCTTTGGCCAGAGAGATGTCAGGACATCGCCGTTTAGGGTCATCTGGAGGTAGGGGCTTGTGCACAATTTTAGACTTGCTTTTAGTGAGTTTAAGGATCTTTTCAGCCAGTTCTAGGATAGCAAATTCTTTTGGATTACCTAAGTTTACCGGGCCCATGAAATTTTCTGTTTCCATCATCTTGATAATTGCTTCGATGAGGTCGGAGACAAAACAGAAAGAGCGCGTCTGGCTTCCATCTCCATAAACAGTTAAGTCTTCTCCCCGGAGGGCTTGAACTATGAAATTGCTGATAACTCTGCCGTCGTTGATGGCCATGCGGGGACCGTAAGTATTGAAAATACGAACAATTTTTACATCGACCTTATTCTGGCGGTGGTAATCCATCATCAATGTTTCAGCCACTCTTTTTCCCTCGTCATAGCAGCTCCTGATCCCGATAGGATTCACATTTCCCCAGGAGGATTCTATCTGAGGATGAACTTTTGAATCACCATAGACTTCTGAGGAAGAAGAGAGGAGTATTCTGGCTTTTATCCTCTTGGCCAAGCCAAGCATATTGATGGTCCCCATGACGTTCGTTTTGACCGTTTTTATGGGATTGTACTGATAATGGATAGGTGACGCGGGGCAGGCAAGGTGATAGATTTTATCGACCTCGAGGAATACAGGGTGAATGACATCATGGCGAATCAATTCAAAATAGGGATGAGAAAAAAGATGACGGATATTATCCTTGCTTCCAGAAAAGAAATTATCGATGCAGATAACATCTCCTCTCTTCTTCAGAAGAGAATCGCAGAGATGGCTGCCAAGAAAACCTGCTCCACCTGTAACTATGACGCGGTCCATGTGCACTTCCTTTCTTATCCGTAAGCCATGAAAAGCATACTCTTTTTTTTGAGGACTTCCTTTTGAATCTGGATGAGTCCTTTTATGCCTTTATCGGCTAAGCGCAAGAGAGTATTAAATTCCTTGCGAGAGAAAGTCTTTTTTTCAGCCGAGGCTTGGATTTCAACCAGTTCTCCTTTATCATCCTCCACCACATTCATGTCGATTTCAGCCTTGAAGTCTTCCTCATAATCAAGGTCAAGAAGGGCCTTTCCTTGGACAAGCCCCACACTCACCCCACTAACAAGATGTTTAAGGGGCATTTGGTTGATTATTTTTTCATCTAATAATTTTTTCAAAGCCAGAGCCAAGGCCACGCATCCCACCGTGATAGAAGCTGTCCGTGTTCCTCCATCAGCCTGAAGAACATCGCAGTCGATAATTATCGTTCTTTCTCCTATGGCGTTGAGGTCTGTTACGGCTCTAAGGGTGCGTCCTATGAGCCGCTGGATTTCTTGGCTTCTTCCTGAAAGACGTCCCTGAATTCTTTCGCGGATATTTCTCTTCTCAGTAGCTCGGGGAAGCATGGAGTATTCGGCTGTGATCCAGCCAGAGCAGCAGTTCTTTAG
>Ga0209636_10005117_pt1 | contig 13407 bp, 6 predicted proteins | sample DeeMarSWOR152_54_FD_187464 | JGI IMG/M metagenome (GOLD analysis project Ga0209636, IMG submission 187464) | Marine sediment microbial communities from White Oak River estuary, North Carolina - WOR-1-52-54 (SPAdes) (version 2) | ecosystem: Environmental > Aquatic > Marine > Intertidal zone >...
TAGGTGTAGATGGACTATAATACGTATAAATATATGCCGCAAAAATAATTGTTGGTTCGGTGATATTTATTTGAACCCCATAACCTTTTTGATCCTTCCAAGAAATTGTTTCTATACTATCTCCTTCTATTTCAATAGTTTTTAGTTCCTTACCTAAATTAATATCTGTAAAATTCATCTCAATTTCAGTGATATTCCATGATGCAGATGGCAATAAAAAATCAATAGAACTTATATTTTCATTATAACACGAATACTCTGAAAATTCAGTCATTATAAATTTTGAGCTTGAATTTAAAGTATTTCCATTAGTTTGAGCATAAGAGAATTCTGGAAAAATTAGAATAGTCAAGAAAAAAAATGATATTAAGATAAGTATGACTTTGAAACTCTTTCCTTTATATGCTGCTTTCATTTTATAATTCTACTAGATGCTCCTTAAATGTAATTATTATTGATTGTTACTATGGTAATCTTAGATCAATTATTTAAATTTTAATAAAAATAATCTTAAAATGCTAAAATATATCTTATCTTACTCTTCAAATTGAACCGAAATGTTAATGAAAATTTTATATAAAAAATACTTAGGTATAAATTTACCCTAGTTTCTCAATTTTGTAGAAAAATAAAGAAGAGCTATTCAATAGTTTGAATAATATTTTTATTGATCAAATCAAGTATGTTTTCTAAATCTTTTGGTTCACATTCATTTTCAGGTAATAAGGAGGTAAAATAAAAAAAGCTTGTATTATTTTTTTTCATATAAGAAATTGCCTTATTAATCAGTGCTCTTTCACTGGGACTTATTCTGATTTTTTCTAATTCATTTATTTTTACTAGCTCCAAAGGATAAGTAAGGGAAGTATTTAGATGGGTTTTTAGCAATTTTTCTATTGATCTAAAAGGCTTTATATCTCCAGTGAATTTATCAATTAACTGGCCATAATTTTTATAGAGATCATAAGTCAAATCTTCAACTGAGAACAAGAAATTTGAGGAGGGATGTTCTTTCATAATTAAAATGAGTCTTAGGTTAACAAATTCAGTCATAATTATAATTGAATCTTTATATTCTAGCTTGATAGTTTGTGAACTATCTTCAATTTTAATCAATTCAATCCCAAAAGCATGTATTGCTTGTAAAAACCCCGAAATCATAGCAGCATCAATATCTTTTGCTGAAAATTTTTGTTGATAAATATTTAATCCAGATTTTTTTTCTGAAACGATAATATAATCTAAATTCAATACATCCATACATTTATTGTAGAGTTTTTCAGCTTCTTCAATCTTCCTAATCCTATATTTCTTGATTATTCGATAAGACAGTAATCCTGTGGTTGTACCTGTAATTGTAATTATGATAGCAATAACAATCCAAATTGGATCTATAGTAAAGGGGACAATAACATTAAAGTTTTGAGATTGAATTCCTGCATCTGTATTATTATTCCAATAAATTATTATGGTATAAGTGCCTTTACGTGAATTTAATGGAATTATATAAGAAAAAAGATTTTCTTTTAATACAACTTCTCTAATTTCTATTGGCTTATCATAACCAAAACCTAATGAATTGATAAAAAAGAAAGTTAAATTACCTTCTATAATAGGGGCATTAACAGAAAACTGTAACTCTTGTCCACGCTGCCACTCTAGAACAGGAAGATCTAAACTGAAAATGATATTTGGAGAATTTCCAGTTATTTTCCATTCAGCTCCTTCTATTATTACATTATTAGGAAATATGATGATATTATTATCGATATCAATAATTATATTTGAAGTGATATTCTCCCAAGATATTCCTAATTTTCTATTCACAGTAAGGTTATACCAATTTTCTGGAGGATTGAATTGAATTGAATGATTATTGAAAGCTCTGTTAAACTCAGGAACTAAAGTCCATTTATTTGGTAGGTTTTCATTCACTTCACATGAAGCTTTACATATAAGATAATTTTCTAAATGAATATAATAACTTAAATTAAAAGCTAGACTAGTTGATTTGTTATTATTAATTGGAATATGTATGTTATGGTCACTTGGATTAACATTTATGCTCTGATTTAAGAAACCCTTTCCAGGAGTAATCTCATTTAAAATTGGGTAATAAGCTCCATCAATCTCAGCAGTCATATTAATTTCTTCAGGATAAAATTCACCTATGATTTTTTGGTCTAATTTATATAGAAATGGTTCACCAGCGATACCATTCTGCCAGCCACCATCATATTCCCAAACTAGTAGATCAGGATTTCTTGGATTAATAATATTATAATGCCAGTAATAATTAGCTGAATCCGATGGTGTCATTGCAATACCATTTAATACAAGGTAATATGAACCCGGATTGAGCAAAAAAGGAGTTGAGAACTTTTGAATGTACCAACTTAAATTGTTTGTCATATTTATTACTGTAGAACCATATACAGTATTATTTGGTTGACTTGAACCAGAATCATATCCACTTATTTGAACTGTTATATCAGCTGTTGTAGCTGGGCTAAGTTCCCTGCCATATATTTGAACACCATATATTTTTGTAGTATCAGAAATGTCTACCTGCACTGCATATGCCTCTGTTCCTTTATATAATCGTTTTGAAAGTCCAACTGGCTGACCCTCTATTGCCACAATTTCACGGTTTGATTTAATATTAGTAAAATTTAATTCAATATTGGTCATATTCCATGAAGAAGATGGAAGAGGAAAATCAATTGAGCTTGTATTTAACATTTCACCATAATCTTCTCCTAATTCTAAAAATTCAAAATCATTAAAAATAATAAAGGACCCTTCACTACTTTGAGCAAATGACCTAGAGATGCTACTGTTTGAAATTAGAAATATTGTAATTACCAGTAATAAACTAATTATTATCTTATTTGGTTTACTAATTTTTTCAATCATTAACCCTGAATTACCTAAAATTATCTTACAATTATAATAGCAATAATACGTATTTATATGCATCTTACCTTTTCAAGGTTTATAAAAATGAATATTATAAAAAATTAATATGGAGAAAAAATAATAGAATTTAATAAATAGCTTAAGGTTTTAACAGATGTTTTTCTCCAAGTGCAGTTATTGTCTTATCTTTAGGTTCTGGTACAAAACGAAGTACAATAAAGATACCAATAAATGCTGCTAAACTGAGAAGCATTCCGGTACCTAGTGCTTGCAGAGAGACGAAAGGATTACTAAAAGGATCTGCTCTAAAAGGATTAAGAGCATCGGATATTACTCCAACAATAAAGCCTCCTAATCCTAATCCACGTGCAACAGAAAAGATAATTGAATTTGCAGATGCTCTTATTTCAGTATCATATAATTCTGAAGACCAAACACCAAAGATTCCATGGAGACCAAATCCAAGTGTAATAAATACGGACGAAAAGAGTAGCATATTATCGTTAAAGAGGATTTTTGTAAATACGGCAAATAAGACTCCTCCGAATATACCAATTAAGTTATCGACAAGAAAAGCTTTCTTTCTACCGATATAATCACTTAGAAATCCAAAAAAAAATAATCCTAAAGCTGCTATCATCATAAGGACCAGCATAAAAAGTCTTGAAGCACTTGCATAGTTGGAAACACCCGAATTAGCAAATAAGTATTGAAAAAAAGTAGGCGCAAAATCTACTAAAGCATGATAGGCTAATTCAGCTAACCAAAAAAGTAATATCAATGAGAGGGTTAACTTCAACCATCTTTTACTAAATAACTCCTTTATACGTATCTTTTGTTTAATCTTTTGTTCCTTCATTATCTGATCATATTCCGTCCAAATAGAAGATTCAGGCAGAGAAAACCAAAAGAGAATTAAGAAGGGGATAGGAAAAAGAGCAGTAAGAAAACAGTATTGCCATTGACTAATCAATAAAGTTGTAATAATTGCTCCAATATATCCTATTACAAATGTTGAGTGTACCAATCCTCCTGCTGCTCCTCTTCTTTTGGATGAAAAATGTTCTGAGATTAGAGAGAAAGAGAGGCCCCAACTAACCCCAAGACCAGAGATCATTCTCATTATTGCAAAGAGAATGAATTGATTAGAAGGAACTAATGAAGTTAAGGAAGAAAATATTGCATCCCATGCAATAGAGAGAATTAAAGCTTTTTTTCTTCCAAATCGATCTCCTAACTCACCAAATAATATCGCACCTGGAACAGTAAATACAAATTGTAATGAGATAACGAGCCCAATTGCAGCATCTTCTACTCCAAAAAAGGCTTTTAACTGTGGAGCTAATAATGTTATCATAACTAATGAATATCCATCATGCATCCAAGCAATAAATGCTGCTAATAGTATAACAAATGTTGTAAATTTTGTAACCTTTTTAGCGTTATTCATGTGAATCATTTTAAATTGATTAATTAGATTTTAAATAGATAAATATTAGACAATGGTATATTTAAAGTTTTAAAAAAATGAAACAATGGATCAAATTTTATGTACCCGCAATTCTTTTAGGGAATTTTGTTTGAGCTTTAATATTTTCATGGAGTAATTTATTTACTAGTTTAAATCGTATATCTTTAAGATCTTTATTATACCATAAGTTGTTTAATTCATAAGGATCATTATTTCTGTCATATATATCACCAAAATTATTTAAACCGGCATAAATAGTTAACTTATAATCTTTTGTTATTAAATGACGTAATCTAGCAGTAAGAGGTCCAATTTCCTCATCATTTTCTATGAATACACAATCACGGATTTCTTTATCTGGATTTTCTAATATTGGTGCTACATTATATCCTTGCATATCAGGAGGTTGATGCCGTTCAGGAATACCCAAAAGACTGAGTACAGTTTTTGGATAATCAATTGAACTTACTAATGATTCAGAGACTTTTGATTTAGTTAATCCAGGTACCCTCCAAATCAATGGAAGTTGTAAAACACCATTATAAGGACAAGGACCTTTAAATAAAAGTCCATGATCTCCAATTAAATCTCCATGATCACTCATAAAAACAACAATTGTATTATCTGAATATCCAGATTTTTCTAATGAAGCTAATATCTGCCCTATACTATGATCAACGTAATTAATTGCAGCATAAGTAAGAGCTGTTATCTTACGGACTTCTTCTTCTGTAGATTCACGTAGAAAAGCTTTCTTGAAAGGAGGATTTTTAAGATGATATCCTAAAAATTCGTGCATATATAGATTCTTAATATCATTAAAATTCCTAGGAAGTTCAATATTTTCTGGTTTATAGAGATCTTGAAATTCTTCAGGTGGATATATAGGATAATGAGGATCTGGAAATGAACAGTGCAGATAAAATGGTTTATTTCCATATTTTCCTTGAGAATATCTCTCAAGAAAAGCTAAAGTCCTCTCCATAACCCAAGTGGTATTATAGAGTTCTCCTGGTGTAGGTTCACAAAAGAGACTAAATAAATTATCGTAATTTTGAACTCTTATTTTCATTTCCTCTGCAATTTTTGGAGCTTTTTCTTCTAACCATTGAGTATAATGTCCAGCACATACAGTACCATTACCAGAAATTACTTCTACTTCCTCATAACCGTAATAAGGTATTGGAAAATTCTCTTTAATTGGATAACTTTTATCTCTATTTAAAACCCAATCCGTCAAACTTTCAGCAGACCTATATTTATGTTTAAATGGTGCCAACCAGAATTGATGATGTATTTTTCCAATTGCGGCTGTATACCATCCTTTTTTTTTAATAATTTGAGTGATGGTTGGAATATTTCGTCGAAGGTTTATTCCATTACTTCTAACACCATGTACATTCGGATATACTCCTGTAATCAATGTTGCTCTATTTGGCATACAAATTGGGTTAGTACAAAAATGATTACTAAATCTAACACCTTCTGCAGCCAATCTATCAAGGTTAGGAGTCTTAACTATTGTATTACCTGCACAACTCATATGGTCTGCGCGCATCGCATCAGTTATGATAAATAGAACGTTTAATTTCTCACTCATATGTTTTTAATTTGATTTATTATTTTATAATTAAATTTTTAATTAAAAAAATAGACTTATATTATCAATACTATTGAAAGAAATAAATAACTATTGATTATCTCTAATATAAGGGGATGAGTTTATGTTATGTCATTTATTATGAGAATTATTTTGTAAAAACAAATATGGCAAACATGATTTTAGTCTTAATAGGATCAATCCTATTGATATTTTTAATAACTAATACAAAGTAATTCATGTTTTATGTTGTTTTATATGAATATTTCTTTTCTCTAACTCGCTTTTCATTTTATCAAGATTTAGATCGGGACAACCTTCAGGGGGAAATAAGCCATGAGACTCGATATCTTTATTCATAATCATTTGGGCTATAATTGAAGCTGGCACTGAAGTGAGTCTGGCAACTTCTCCTATAACTGCATAGGATAAATGAATGCTTTTCTGATTTTTCACACCAATAATATCAGTTTTAAATGAAGAAATAATCTCTCTCTCTTCCACTTTCCCAGTAATAAGGGGAAAAATCTTCAGAAAAAATTTACAAACTAATTTCATAATATTTTCATGTTTATTTATTATTATTTTATCAAGTATTTTTGTTAATAGAATATCGGATTCTGGAAGAATTCCTCCCTTACAGATTGCTTCATTTGTTTCAATATAAAGGGGGAGTGTTACAGGCTCAGGATGCCCAACATAATATAATGGAACGGTTCCTAATGGAGGGGGAAATTCAACAATTTCTCTATCAGATAGAGCTCTAATATTTTTCCATTCTCCATTAATAAATTGGGGAACTTTGCCCATAGCAATATGAGCCCAATGAGCTAACTGTCCAAAACCTATTGTTTCACCAGTGTCTTCAAACCATAATACTCTAATAGACTCAACTTTATCTAATTGATTTGCTCCCATTTTTGCCATAATATTCGTCAATCCAGCTGATGCTCCTGAATTTATAAGAAAGGTTAAGTTTTCTCTCGCTATATATTTACTCATTTTTAAAAATATTCGAGTAGCATCATGATCATCGCAGATATCAACATAATTTATTCCTGCTTGAACTGCTGCTCGTGGAATCAGATCTTTAAACATAAAATAAGGGCCAATATTGTTTACTACTAATTTATGTCCTTTGAGAGCTTCTACTAATTTCTCAAAATCCATAACATCTAATTTTTGAAAGGTGGCTCTAAAACCTAATTTTTCAGCAATTTTTTTGCCTTCAAATTCCCTTATATCTGCTAAAGTTACATTGAATCCACTTTTTACTAGATCAAAAGCAATATATCTTCCAATCTCTCCACATGCTCCTAAGATAATAATACTCATTAATTGCCCTCTTTTCTAATTTATATTTCTTTAAATATTTTCTTGAATATTAATTTTTTTTAGAGTATTATAACAATTCTACTTAAAATTAATAAAATTTTCAATATTTTTTTAGACCTTATAATCTTCTATTACTTTCTACTTGTTTTTGATAGTATTTAAGAGGTGATATGAATCCTCCAGCAGTTCTTTCTGTTAGTGGAATCATTGAATCACATTCTATAATTTGAACATTTTCATCGAAGAGAAACTTTCCTATTTTTTTTGCTTTAGAATATAGCTCATCAAGGAGATTTTTTTCAATTGAATGAAATAAATGAAATTTAATTATAGATTCTGGCTTTTTCTCAGTATCCCAAACTCCAACAGCGATCCCATCTAAAAATATAGTTGCTGTGATATTTCCTGAACGATCAAAAATCTTGTTATAGTTATTGGCGTTAATATATCTATCTCGATTCTTATATCCCATAGGATAAGGATCAAGTTCTGGTAATAATGATAAGGACGGATAATCAATATTATTAATGTCGTATAATTTTTGAATATCTGAATTGAATATTAAAAAAGTTCCCTTAATCGATGATATTTTAATTTTATTGATGCCCGATTCTATATAATGTAAAGCTTCTCTAATTTCTGTTTTAGTTAAACCTGTCCACCAAGATATATCATTCTCAGATGCAGGTCCATAAGCTTTTAAGTATTTCTCTACTAAAATTGCTATAGCTTGCTTTTCATTTACTATATTTAAATCGATATTAGTAAAGTATTCTTTGAATAAAACATATTTATTTCGGTGATCCTTCCAATCTCGAATCGGTTTCCCTCTTATTAATAATCCATAATTGCACATCAAATGAATAATTGCGGGAATATTTGATTTTGAATCTAGTTCTTTTCTTATTTCAGGAGCAGATAGTTCTCTTCCTTTTAGAATATTTATAATTTTCTTTGAAATTTCTTGATATTCAGATAACGAAATCTTATGAAACTCCATATATTTTTCAACATATTTCTCATTTAATTTGCATGTCGCTGCGTAGATAATCGGAATCATATCTCTTGTATGGATAAAAAGTGTTCTTCGCATCCCTCGAACTCTTCCAAGAGTTCTATTTATATAAAGCTCTCTTTCAAAATCAGTTTTCTGGAAATTATTAGTTCTTTCGAAGAGTGATAAATAGGACGTTGTAAGTCTGGTTGAATGAAGCCCACAGATATTATCTGTTATTTGTATAATATCATCAATTCTTGAATCATTAGTAAGATGATGTTTGTCTAAAACAAACCTATTTACTCGACTTAGTTCAAAGATTTCCATAAGCTAATCATTATTATGATTATAGAGGATTTAAAATAAAAAAAAGTATGAATAAATTATGATTTAAGTTTTTTAAGCAAATATGCAAAATTTTTACCTAGATTTGTAAATGTCCTAATGCCTTCCTCATCATCTAGTACTTCTCCCGGGTCACTACCAATGCCTAAATTCCAATAACTAGAACCTACTACAAACATCTGTTTAATTAGAAAAAAGTAATTAATACTGGAAAACACGTGATTCGCACCAGCTCTTCTGACAGCTACAACTGCAGCACCAATTTTATGCTTTAAATGTCCTCCTGTAGCATATCCAGCACGTTCTATTAAAGCTTTTGTACTTGTTGATAAATCTGAGAAATAAGTTGGTGAACCAATGATAATTCCATCAGCTTTAAGCATTTTTTGAATGTATTCATTCATATTATCTCCTTCAATGATACATCTTTGATCATCATTGTCAATGCATTGATAACATGCAGTACAACCTTGCAATCTTTTATTACCAATCCAAATTATTTCGCAATCAATCCCTTCAGCTTTCAATTCCTCCAAAACAATATTTAAACAATGATAGGTATTTCCCTCTTTTCTTGGACTTCCATTAAATAGTACAACTTTCATTTTTTTTTTACTGTAGATATTTATTTTTATTGAATTATTTTTAATAATTATTTTAAGGCTTTTACTTTTATTAAATATTAAATTGAAAAGCTCTAATAATTAAATTTTTAAATTGAAAAAAAAAGTATTAAAAAGGAACTTAGTGAATTAATTTTAATCATATCTTTTTTTTCTTTGATTTCAAATCATAGTATATATGTTCAAGCACATCAAGATACTCCAATAATACCTTATTAGATTTAGATTTTTGTTCATATGAATCCTTAATAACATTTAAAAGATATTTTGGAAAGACAAGATCAATATAAAAATCGGAAATGAGTGCATAATACTCATTTTCATCCTCATCTTTAAAAACTTTAATCATGTGAGTTTCCCATAGCTTTTTCAGCACAGAATAAATATCATCAACTCCTTTCTTTTTGAGTTTTTCGAGAGATTCCATTGTAACAATTCCGCTTCTCAATAGACGCAGTGTCTCGTAAACTTGCGGATCGATTAAAATATCAATAATTTTAAGATTATCCTCTTCTGAAGGAATATATTTTTCGAACAATTCTCGAACTTCTTTTTGATACATCTTAATAAATTGTATCGGCAAGCCTCGACTCACGGGATTTTCTAATAAATCAATAGGAGGAATTCGAAGCATGAAAACATCCTTAATGAGAAAAATTAATTCGGAAGGCATCCCTTTGACTGAAATTCCTTTTATTAAATCTTTTTTGATAAAATCAGCTAAAACAGCTTCTAAGTCAAAAAAATCTTCTTTATATTTTTCTTTAAGCCAAATTATCAATTCAGATTTTGGAATTGCTCCGTATTCTCCTAAAATGTTAAGGATCATTCTTCTAATCTCATCTTGATAATAAAATGCAAGATTTTGCTCATCATTTAGATTGGGGTAAACAGAAAAGCGTTGGAAAAGTGAGGGAACCATTTCTAAATAGGAATCATCTTCAACATTTTGTAAAATGATTTGGGCCACACTAGCCATTAATCCTTCATATGCATCAGGATCATCCTCTAAATTTAAAAGTAAGACAACGTAATAGCCTGATTCTGGTCCTGTATAATAAGATAGAATATTCATTGAACCGACTGTCAATGTAATTACTCCTCTTTCTCCACTATACTCATGAGTACTATATAATTGCATCAAGGTTTTATCAGAAATATCAACCTTTTGAGGATATTTTACAAGAAGTTCTGTTCCTATTCTTTCATTCCACCTCATCAATAAGAATCCTATCGGCTTAAGATCAGTTGCCCTTGTTAATCTTGTGCTTTTTATTTTTGAGAGTGTCTTATGTTTCTTAATTTCAATACCTAAAATGTCTCCTAATGAAAGTCCGAGGTTATCCCATTTATCTCTCACAATCTCTCCAACAAATATCTCTTTACTGGGATATAGAAGGGATTCTGATATTAATTTACCTCCCTTAATTGCTTTTTGCATCCCTCTTACTTTTTTTACAAATGTAGGAATAATCGCATATTTATACACTCTGTAAGCTACAATTCCACCTATAGATATAAGACTAGCAAATAAAATTAATAAAAAGTAAAATGTTGGCATACCGGGAAAGATTTCTTCCATCGTAACAACAATAGTAATACTGAATCCTTCAGAGACATAATCTTCTCTAGTGATATTGATTATTCCTGCAAGAGTTTCTGAAGTTAAAAAAGTATTTATGTAATCAGTGGAAAAAATACATCTATAAGTACCATTCACTAATTCTTCAAATTCATAAACATTTCCTTTTATTGTTAATAAAACAGTTGCATTTAGTAATGATATATCTCCTTTGGTAGGATCTGTTAATTTTATCTCAATTAGAACTGTTTTACCTTGGACAACACTTATTTGATTATTTTTAAAATTCTCGCTTAAAGAATAATCCATTTCTCTTTTAAGTATAGTTAAAAAGATCATTGCATTTTTGTAGTCATAATTATCCTTGTCCAATGTGACAATTAGTAAATAATTTCCTATTGTCCTCGTTTCTGTATCGAAATCTAAAACATACAAATCATACAAAGTACAGATTATATTTCCTTGACCTTGTTCAATTACACTGCCGTTACTTGAGTATTTCTCCCAGACAAAATATTTAGTTTTTAAATTTGAAATTCTAGCACCTGTAAAAGCGTCAGTATACAATAATGTAAAATTTATTGCATCTTTAATGTATACATTTTCTATACTTCTATATAATTCTGTTTCTCCGTTAATCAATGTTAAACGACTTAATACTTCTATTTCTAAATCCTTTATCGCAGAGATATAATGATCTTTAATGACTGTGAATCTTACGGTATACTCATCAGCTTCTAGTAAGGAAGTGTCTATAGACTCAGTATAATATCCTAAATCTTGGTTATATTGAACTAATCCATATATATCAGGAGCTTCTCTTATAAAGTAAGTAATATTTCCTTTGATTTCATAATTCACTATTCTAGAGTAACTTATTGTGAAAGAGAGGGTGAAATTCACGAATCTATTTGTTTTTATAACGGCTGAATATATTGTATTTTTATTAAATCCTTCCAAAGAAAGTTTTCCTCGTCCCTTAAAAATATCAGAAATATTATATGTTTTACCTTCAATTGTTAAATTCATTGCTAAATCTGATGGAAAGAAAGAATAAGTCCCATTATTAATTCCATCGATCCATAAAGTTGAATATTCCTCTATACAAGAATTTTCTATAGCCTTAACTTGAAAAATTCCTCCATTGAAAATATTATGCTCAATTTTTGACAAATTTAATGTTTCTAAGTAATTGTTTTGGTAAAATTCTTGAATAAATTCAATTTTAAGAAGAGCATCAAAGATAATATTTTCATTACTTTCAATTGTGAAGAGGAATCGATCATTCAAAGGGTAAATAATTCGGTCATCTATGGTTAAAATGCCTGTTCCATTGGGATATCCCTTATCTAATGAATATTTAAAACCCTCATTTGTAGTTATATTGAGATTTGTAAGTGAAGAAAGATCTACTTTACTCCAAGTAGAAGTATCATAGCAATTTTGAATCTGAAATGTAATATTTTTTATTGCCCATCCTTCTAATTCCGTTAAAATAGAAATCTCATCTGTGATATTGAATTTTGAATATTGAATATTAATATCATCTCTAATAAAATATGAATCCGTAGTTATATCAACTGAACCATCAAATGATCCTCCAATGGTAAACTCAAATTTATTATCATTTGTAGGACTGTTTTTATTTATGGTAAGTATTATCCCTGTCCATGCACCTAAAGCGTAATTCCAGCCAGCATGGTTAGAACTATTAAACATGTAGAATGTTCCATAAGGATCCAATATAGTAATATTTATTTTAGAAATATCTTCATTCCATGAGATATTATATATATTGAATGTAATCTGGGATAAATTCCAATTAGTTTCAATGTTGGGAAGTGATAAATTAAATCTATGTTCTAAATTCTGAAAAATATGACTCTTTACTGTAAAACTTTCTATCATCTTACCATAGGGTTTTACTGACATATTAACGTTCTCTAACCAATATACTGATTGAACTGAATCTTCATTGTCAGATTGATTTAATATTAAATCATTATCTTGTGTAAGTAATGTAAAAATCAAATCTGAAGGTATAGTAAATCCAGGTTTTTGAGCTTTGAGTTTTATAAAATAGATTTTATTGCTTTCTAAACTTTCTGTTTCAATAAGAACTTGATGTCTTCCTATGTTAGCTTCTTCTTTAAACATCGTTCCTGATTGAACTATCGTCGAATCATCATATATTTGAAATGATGTTGTATCAGCATAAGTAGGTCCTACTAAATGCGTTAGTGGTCCAGCTTTAGTAATATTGAATAAAACCCTTAATTTCAATACAGATCCCCATTTAATCGAAATATAATTTGTTGGATTTAGTGAAATTAATTCAGTTGTATAATTTGTTAACGAAATTATCATATTTAAATTATAGAAAGCATTTGCTTTAATAGTAAAATTCACCGTATACACTATACCTTTACTAATACCAGACATATTAAATTGCCACGGCACTCCATAAAATCTAATTTGTAAAGAATAATTAAAAATATATCCATTAAATCCAGAAGAGTTTAACCATCTAAATGT
>Ga0209636_10005119_pt1 | contig 13405 bp, 6 predicted proteins | sample DeeMarSWOR152_54_FD_187464 | JGI IMG/M metagenome (GOLD analysis project Ga0209636, IMG submission 187464) | Marine sediment microbial communities from White Oak River estuary, North Carolina - WOR-1-52-54 (SPAdes) (version 2) | ecosystem: Environmental > Aquatic > Marine > Intertidal zone >...
GGGTTCTTCTTGTGGAGGTCGTGGTTTTTTTGGGTGGGGGAGGTGGAGGAGGTGGAGGAGGCGGGGGAGGAGCGAGAAAAGCGCTGTAGATCTCCACCTGAGGGAGAGCACTCGGATTGAGCAAGGGAAAGATCACAAGCATCAATGCGAGTATAAGATGGACTGTCACAGAAAGAGGAAAAACCATTGCTTTAACACCGATATTTTTTTCTCCCTGGATAAAAGAATCTTGGAACATTTTGTCCTCCTTCATTTGGCCTTCATGGATGAATTGTCTTATTCCATTTTTAATCCGAGAAGGGAATGATGCCCAGTATTTTTCTTCCTGAGGAACCTGGGGAGCTTCCCTTGGGAATTCCTCTAACTTTCTTAAATAAGAGTGCTCTCTCTGGCATTTTGAGCAGGTTTTCAGATGATTTTCGACGGCTTTCATTAGTTCATGGTTGAGTTCTTTATCAAGATAGGCTCCTATGAGCTTTTGGATCTTTTCGTGTCTCATGGGATTCTCCTTCACATATAGTCAGCCAATAAAGCCTTGAGTTTTTTCCTCGCCCGGTTCAGTCTGGACATCACTGTCCCCCTGGGAATATTGAGGATTTGAGATATTTCTTCATAGCTCTGGTTTTCATAAAACCTCAAGACGAAAATTATGCGTTGTTTTGCGGGAAGAGCCATGAGAGCCTCCTTGAATTTTTGCTCTAACCGATTCCTCTGGAGCTTGTCTTGCGGCAGCTCCCGGTTGGTTGATGAGGCATTATCCGGAATCGTGCTTTCCTTTTCTCCCAAAAGCTCTTCCCGCTTATTGACTTTGAGGAAATTTAAATTGTTGTTCACGGCAATTTTCCGAAGCCAGGTGAAAAAGCTCATTCCGTCCTTGAATGAAGAGAGGGAGATGTAGGCTTTGATAAATGCCTCTTGAGAAAGGTCGTCAGCGGATTGATGGGCTCCAGTCATTCGATGGCAGAGATAATAGATGCTCTTCTGGTATTTTCTCACTAAGGATTCGAATGCTTCCATGTCTCCCTCTTTGGCTAAAGCAATGAGCTTCTTTTCGGATATATTTTCTTCTTGCCTCATCGAACCTTCCTTTTTATATACAATTGAAATGCAGAATTATTCCCTTTTTTAGTTTGTTATGAGGCATTTTGAATCCCCTCCCTAAGTGTATTCTGCAACTTTTGTGCCAAAGTTATTTTTGATAACTTGTTTGATTTTAGTTAGATAGGAATATGTCAAATGAGTATAAACAAGAAAATTTCTTTACAATTGTAAATATTCTTGTGGGAAATTGCGGATTGTGATTTTTTATTCAGCTAAAGAATTCGAGAGTGGAGAAATCGTTTTAAAACTTATTTGTACGGGCAAAAAAATCTAAATCTCCTCTGCTATTTGATTCCAGTTGATGACTTTATATCTTTTTATTGTGACTTCTCCTGTTTCTTCAGTGGTGTACAGGTCGTAGAAATATCCGTTTTTTATGATATCCGGCGAGAAGGGAAGGATTGTCTTGTAGAGATAATAACCCTCAGGACTGAATATATCAAATTCCAGGCCTTCGGTTTCATCCAGAACGGGCTTGACCTTCTTTATATAAATTCTCCCTTTATCGTCAATCAAGATTCTGTCAAAAAAAGGACGATGAGCCGGAAATTGAACAGCTTCTTCCACCACTCCTTTGGGCCATTGTTTGATTAGCTCGGAGAACGCATCAAGTATTTTATCTTTTTCTTTTTGAGAAATGGGTTGGTAAGATTCTTCTTTTTTTATGATCAGTTCCACATTTCCTTCGAGATTGATTCGAAAAAAACTGTACTCTGATGAGTCACCATAATATATCTGATTGTTGTTTGAGAAAGTAAAATATAAGCTGTAATTGTAATCGTGAGTGATGGAGAATGTTGAAGTGACATTCCCGCTTTTTCTCATGACCTGATTGACCTCGGCAAGTTGGACGATATTTTTCAGTATTTTTCCTTCCGGGTTCATTTTCACGATAAGCCTGGTCCTCTCTTTCTCAATCCTTTGAGTCATCAAGCCGAAAATATTTCCCTCGGATGAAACAAAGAAATTATTGACTTGATCGGATAGAGATATGGTCTGTACGAATTCACCGCTGGGATTGAAAAAATGAATTTTCCTTCTATCCGAAACATAAATATTGTTGTTCTTATCCAGAACCAATGAATAAGGCCTCTCGAACTCTCCGGGACCCTGACCTTCTTTCCCGATGGTCCGGAGATAATTGCCGTCTTTGTCAAATTTCTGGATGCGGTGATTGCCTCGTTCCAGGATATATATGTTTCTTTGTTCATCTACGCAGATATTGCGAGGATCGTAGAATAAATAATTATCATCGTCCTCGCGTCCGATGCTCAATTCTTCTTCCAACTCAAGAAGGATTTCCCCGTAGACTGGCTCAGAAGGGTTCTTGATGATTTTCGTGCCGTTTTTTTGTTCCACCTCTCCTTTCCATTCCGCTTTTTTCGTGGCTTTTTCTTCTGTGCAGCTCATGATTAAGAATGAGATGAGGGAAATTGCGAGAAGATATTTCAGCCTGGTTTTCATCGTCCTTCTCCTCCAAGTCGTTTATTAAATAGTACGCTTAAAAAACAAGATTCGTTTCATGTTTATTTTCAATTTCTTTTTTATTTTTTATATTCAGGGATCAGGCCTCGACATTAGACATCTAACCATTTCATTGAAGGAATTAAAACATGAATTTTAGAGAAATGGTATCGACTTATTAAAAATGTCTAATGTCGAGGCCTGACCCCATTCGATCTTTGACAGACTGGAGGAGTTATCGGGGCTTGTTTTCGTTTTTTGATTTCCTGGATCAATTCCTCTGCTTTCTCCTTCAGAGCGCTGTGGCTTAAGGCCTGTTCGGCCAGCTCCAGGGCCTGCTCGTTCATCCCGGCGTTAAAATACCCGGCCGCGGCATTGTAGAAAAAAGTGGCTTTGGTGAGGATGGTCTTTTTCAACTGGGCTTTCTTTTTAGCGATCTTTTTCTGTTTTCTTTCTTCAGAAAAGGCTGAATCTTCAATTTCTGCGAGATTTCTTTCGAGAGACAATTCTTTTCCACGTTGACAGAGAGCCGCTTTTTCGTAGTATTCTCCTGATTTTGCCCATTCTGGACGCTCTGCATAGATTTTCCCCAGATAAAAAGCGGCTTCGCAGTTGTTCGGGTCCAGCCTCAAGGCCTCTTGAAGATTTTTCTCCGCAACTTTCTTTTCCTCTTTTTTATAAGCGATCACTCCGGCCAAGGAGAAAACCTGGGTGTAGCCGATAAAATAAGTCTTGCATTTCTCCACGTTTTCCCAGGCTTCATCCAACCTCTCCAGCTCATTCTGATTCCAGGCAAGCCAGTAATGGGTATCTCCAAGATAGTACCCTCCGAGTCTCAAAATCTCATTGCAGACTTCAATCGCTTCGTCATGCCTTTCCAGGTAGCTCAAACAAATGGCTTTTCCCACAAGAGCATCCCTATACTCCGGAACCAGGGCAATAGCTTTATCATAGAAATTCAGGCTTTTGTCGAGTTCCTCGAAGGCAAAGTAAATACTCGCCAGAGAGATAACAGTGGGAAGAGACTCGGGGATGTGTTTGAAACATTCCAGGAAATTCTTCTCCGCAGAAATCAACCGTTTCTGCTGTAGCGCATGTTCCCCCAGGAAATAGTGAATTTCATGAAAGCGCGGTTCTTCTGCCAGAAGCTCCTTCAGCCTCTCAGAGTCTTCTTTTGGACAGAGTGCCAGTTTGTACTGAATCAACGGAGATTGAGGGAAGATACTGCGGAAATGAGTCAGGTCAACTTCTTCTCCTATAACCTTCTTTCCTTTTATGGAATAGGCAAGGCGGCAGTTTTTAGCAATGTAAAGATAGGCATAAAATTCCTCGGTGACTGATGTTTCCTTGAGTTCTTGGCCCCATTTCTCCATGTTTTCCTCAAGCCTGTCTCTTCTTTCGTCGGCTCGACGGCTGTCATCTATGATATCTCCCATCATCCCTTTGGATCTTGGGCGTATTGAGTCCGCAAGGTCCACAAACGTCATCAAACCGGACAAGAACGGATTATTCTGGATCAGCTCGGAAGCTTCATCCAAATATGTGCTGTCGTGCACACCCAATTCTCTTTGCCTGATAGACAAGAGAATGGCAGTCTTTATGAGTTTCCTTTTTGTGCTTTTTTGATTGTGCGGGATGGATAGAAGCTCCTGGTAGATCTGGTAGGATTCTTTAAGGCAGGTATAGCTTCCAGTTTTAAAGAGTCTATCCGCCGCTTCGGTTTTATTCTGGAACTCTTCAAGCTGGAGCGGTTGGAGTTCGACTTTTTTCCTGGGTGCACAGGTGGACAAAATAATCGAAAGGAATATAACAAAGAAACTTTTTATGATTCTATCTTTTTCCTTCATTCTTTTTTTTATTCTGCTGTGTCCGCGTCATCTCCCTTTACGGCCACTTTTTTCAGTTCACGGAGATTGAAAAGACATTCCTTTTTTTTGCGATTTTTTAAGTCCCTCTATCTATTATACTGCAACGTATTACGATTGACACCTGGAATTTGCTTAGGCTCAAAATCCTGAATTATTCATAAAATATGCCGACGCTATAAATTATTTTCAATGATATGAGTTCTTTAGGTAGGTTTTTCTCGAAATCAAGATTCAAACTTTCTTTTATGTCCATTGATTAACTCAATGTCGGCATCTTTTACCCTTCGGGCGAGCCGATCTCACTGCATCTGCTTTGTTGCGGCCCAATCGCGGTGGACGACCACGTCATCACGAGCGATCGAAGAGAGTGCCGTGATCTCATCATTCTCGCGACCAGCATGAGATTGCCACATTCGCTACTCTCTTCGCAACAGAGTCTACAGCAACCTCAACTCGTGAATAATCCAGGATAGTCTTTATTTCGGATAAGCAGTAACTTCAACGCAACCTTTTTCATAATCCATTGGTATTATTATTGAATCATTCACTTAATCGACTAAATGCTTCGGGAGTTAGCTGCACAGTTACAATTGCTGTTTTATTTGACATTGGAATAAATACCCTTTATCTTGGAAAGAGGGAAACATGATGGGTGTGAACACAATTCATCTAGCCAATTTTGAGCTTTTGTGTACAAAAGGAAAAAAAATTTGTTAGTAAAGCCCAACCCAGATGTATCATTTACAGGAGGAAAAAATGAGAAAATTTATTTGTGCCGCAGGACTTTTCGTTTTATGTATCGGTTTTCTTTTTGCCCAGGAACAGAAAACGGAGGAGATCAGTCTGACTCTGCGTGAGTGTTTGGAAATAGCTCTGGAGAAAAACTTGGATATTTCTGTTGAAGCTTTCAACCCTGAGATTCAAGAATTTTCTGTTCGCAGGTCCAAGGAATTCTTACTTCCTCAATTGTCTTTCAACTATAATAATTATCGAGATAATCAACTTTCTAACTGGTATGTGGAAGGAACTCAGTTCACCACGAAGACAAACATATACGGAGTAAGTATCAGACAAAATATTATTACTGGTGGGAATTTTTCGCTTTCACTTTCAAATATGATTCGAGACACGACTCGGAGCCTTGTTATAATCAATCCAACCTATTCTGGAACGTTAAGCTTTGATTTGAATCAACCACTTCTAAAAAACTTCGGGCCGAAGATAACTAGAAAAGATATTACAAAGACTCGAAATCAAAGAGATATCTCTCTTTATGGATTAAAAACCACTGTTCTCCAGAAAATCTATGATGTGGAGGCAGCCTACTGGAACCTGGTCTCAGCTGTTGAGTCTCTCAAGGTGAACGAAGCTTCCCTAGAGAACAGCATTCAGTATTTGAAGAGGATTCAAGGAGCAGCCCGAATCGGAGCCAAGACCGCCACAGACGTTCTGGATGCCGAAACCGAAGTGGCGAACTATGAGAGCATGATAATAACGGCTAGAGGTCAGGTGCAGAAGGCTGAGGACAGCCTGAGGAAAATACTGAATCTTTCTGTAGATGAGGCCGGATCGCTTCCTCGTATTGTGCCTACGGACAGGCCGACTGTTGAAAAAAAAGAAATAACCTTTGAGGAAGCCATGGAAATGGCTCTCACAGAAAGGCCTGAAATGGCTTCCAAACAAAAAGAGCTCGATAACAGCAACATCGATGTGGGTTATTTTAAGAATCAGCTTCTTCCCGAGGTCAATCTGCGATTCCAGCTATATTATCCAGGGCAGTCTGGGGATAGAGTTCTTTATTTAAACGATGATCCTTATACAGGAGTAAGAATAGGTTTAGAAAAAGGTGACAGGAGCGAATATTGGAATGATATATTTGGGCTAAAATATGATAATTGGCGAATCTCTCTAGATTTTACTTTACCTCTGGAGAATATATTTTCCCGTGCCAGTTTGGCGCAGGCCAGAGTGCAGAAAGAACAGAAGTTATTAGAAAAAGAGAGGTTGGAAAACAACATATATTACGAGCTAGTGGAGGCGTTTAAAGACTTGGAGAACAATGAGAAAGCGCTGGAAGCTGCGGCTCGATACAGGGAGTTGGCAGAGAAACGGCTTTTGGCAGGGGAAGAAAGATATAAATTGGGGACTCTCTCCAGTCAATGGCTTTTTGAATACCGGAGCCGGATGGCCAGTGCAAGAGTGAGTGAGATCAGAGCCATTATCAATTACAAATTGTCCGTAGCCAAACTGGAACAGCTGATGGGAGTCAACATCAGGACTAAAAATCTCAAATTCAGGGATTTCGATTTCTAAGAGGCCAGAGAGAGTCATATTCAGTAGAAGGCTCTCTGTGTTGGTGACTAGTGAATGAGATTGTCTTTAGGAAGGATAGCTTTTATAATAGAGAATAAACAGGGAGGAAAAGCGAGTTGGTAAGAATGAGCGTGAAAGGGCATTCCAAATCCGTGGATGCTTCTCTTCTTCCCTATATCTTTAGTAAAAATAGGCAAAAAAAATGAAAATAACTCAAATCACTGTTAAGAGGCCTGTGACGACTCTAATGTTTTTTCTCGCGATTATCCTTCTTGGCTTTGTTTCTTTGAGAGAGTTGAGTGTGGACCTGTTGCCGGATATAAGCTATCCCCGGCTCTCCGTTATCACGCGGTATCCTGGAGTGGCTCCGGAAGAGATTGAGACCTTCGTGACACAGCCGCTTGAATCGGCTGTGAGCCGTATTCCCGGATTGCGCCGGGTAGAGTCTGTCTCTGAAGAAGAACAATCCTACATGACGCTCGAGTTTAGCTGGGGAACGGATATGGATTTCGCCATGCTGCACACCAGGGAAAAGCTTGATGGCGCGCATATCCCCGAGGATGCCGAGGACCCGACAATCATCCCTCTGGATCCGCAGAGTAAGCCCATAATGATTCTGGCCGTTTCCGGTGAGAGGTCTCTCCTTGAACTCAAGGAGTTTTCAGAGGAATTGGTCAAGCCTCGACTGGAGCAAATTGAAGGAATCGGTTCAGCGGAGATTGCCGGAGGAGTGGAAAGGGAAATCCAGATTGAGGTTGATCCCCAGCTTATCGCTCTCTACGGTCTGACAATAGAACAGATTTCCCAGAGGATCGACGATTTTAACCAGAATCTACAGGGCGGACAGATCAGGAAAGGCAGGTTCAAATACCCGCTTCGGGTCGTGGGGGAATTCGAGGCCTTGAGCGAGATTGAGAATATCAGCCTGAAAACGACTGAAGAAAGAGGAATCATTCGGCTCAAGGATGTCGCTCGGATTAATGATTCCATTAAAGAACGGCAAGGGATCACCAAGCTCAATGGGAGTGAAGGCATCGGGATCCTCGTCCGGAAAGAATCAGGAGCCAACACGGTCGAGGTCACACGGCTTGCCCATGAAGTTCTTGACGAGATCAAGAAGGAAAATCCAGGAGTGGAGGTCTTGGTTGTCACAGAGCAGGCGCAATACATTGAAGATGCTATCTCCTCAGTGCTCAAGTCGATAATATTTGGAGGAATACTGGCATTTTTTATTTTGTTTATCTTCCTTCAGGATTTGAAGACACCTGTCATCATCGCAGTGGTCATTCCCATTGCCATCATAGCCACGTTCAACCTCCTTTTCTTCAGGGACGTGACACTGAACATCATGTCTTTGGGAGGACTGGCGCTCGGGGTTGGAATGTTGGTCGATAATTCCATAGTCGTCTCAGAGAGTATTTTCAGACATACGACTCTCGGAAAGAGTCTTTTCGATGCCGCGTTCATCGGTACCAAAGAAGTGGGAATGGCTGTCACGGCTTCCACCTTGACCACGATATCCGTGTTTCTCCCTGTTATCTATGTGCATGGAGTGGCCGGGCAGTTGTTCAGAGACCAGGCGTTAACTGTGACTTTTGCGCTCCTTTCCTCTCTTGTTGTTTCTCTGACTCTGCTGCCCATGCTGGCCTCAAGGAAATTCGAGTTTGAAAAAAAATCAGAGGGAACAGGTATTCGGGATGCAGAAGGGGAGAAGAAGGCTGTCGGGAAAAAATCTAAATTAATGTTTCTTCTCTACCCCTTTGTTTGGGCTTATAAAGGATTGAAATGGCTGCTGAAGTATGCGTTTAAAGGTATTTATTTGGCCCTTAACTTCATTTTCAGTTTTTTCCTTCAGCTCTTTCTTTTGATTTTCCATTACCTGAGTGTGCCTTTACGCTTTATTTTCAAGCGTGTCTTTAAAGGATTTAATTTCATCTATCAAAAATTCGCCACTCGGTACCATCAATTTCTCGTCTGGAGTCTGGATAATAAAGGAAAAGTTCTGGCCGTGTCATTCGCCGTTTTAATCCTGACGGGGCTCTTGGCGACTCAAATCCCCAGGGAACTCATGCCTAAACCTCAGGCCTCTTCGTTTGAGTTGAACTTGAGGACTTCCGTGGATTACTCACTCGAGCAGACTGTGGGAGTCGTCTCCGTTATCGAAAATTGGCTGGGAAACCATGATTCTGTCGATAAGTATTTTTCACAAATTGGTGTCGTGAGTGGGATGGAGAGTCTTAATCCTGATGTCTCCCAGAATTCAGCACAGATTCATGTGGAGCTTCATCAGGTCTCTCAAATGGATAGTACGATCGAGGCCCTCCGAGCGAGACTGGAAGGATATCCTGATCTCAGTTTCTCCATTGTCAAAGAACAATCCACACTGGCTCAGTTCCTCGCTTTTTCAACGGCAGAGATTGGATTAAAGATCAAAGGAGATGACCTCAACCGCTTAACAATAATAGCCGAGGAGCTTGTCACAAAATTGAAGGATATCAGAGGGATTGCAGATATAAACACAAATGTCGAAGAAGGAAAGCCTGAGTTCTTAATCCAGATAAAGAAGGATGCAGTCGAGAGATACCGCATCCCTCCGACGACTATAAGTCGGTACCTCGTGAATGCAGTCAGAGGGAGTCTCGCTTCTCAATTTAAACAATTAGAGAAAAAATTTGATATCCTGGTACGGATGGATGAAAAAACAAGAGGAAACATCGAGACGCTGTTGGATGAGCAGATTTTCTATCAAACAACGGCTATTCCTTTAAGGGAGCTTGTTTCCTATGATATGGTCAGAGGACCGAAGGAGATTCGGAGAGAAAATCAGCAGAGGGAAGTCGTAGTGACGGCCAACCTTCGCGGGACAAAAATAAGCCAGGTGGTGCCGGAGATTCAGGGGAAGATCGACGAGCTTTCCCTGCCTTTCGGTTACAGGGTTGTCTTCAGTGGAGAACAGGAAGAGATGAACCGTTCTTTCAGGAGTCTGATTTTTGCTTTTAGCCTGGCTGTCCTCCTTGTGTACATGATCATGGCCGCTCAGTTCGAATCTCTGGTCCATCCCTTATTGATTCTGTTCACTCTTCCCATGGGACTCATAGGCGCGGTCTGGGCTCTGTTTTTGACCGGCCAGACCCTCAGCGTGATTTCTGTGATCGGGATGGTGGTTTTAGCGGGAATTGTGGTCAACGACGCTATCGTGAAAATAGACTACACCAACCAGCTCAGAAAAAAAGGAATGGATAGAAGGGAAGCCATCCTGGAAGCGAGCCGGGTGAGGCTCAGGCCGATATTGATGACCACGGTCACGACCGCCTTCGGCCTTTTTCCCATGTCTCTGGGATTAGGAAGGGGCGCCGAGCTCCAGCAGCCCATGGCCATTTCCGTCATAGGAGGGCTCATGCTGGCGACGTTCCTGACGTTGATCCTGATTCCTGTGGCCTACGAGCTTGCGGAGAAAAAAAAATCTAGAGTAAAAGCATGAAAATATTTATTGAACGACCGATTGCCACAGCTACCTTTTTTATCGCCATCCTCCTTCTGGGAGTCTACTCGTTTCTCAACCTTCCCTTTGAGTTCATGCCCAAGGAGGATTATCCGCGTGTGAGTATCTCTACGAGCTGGAGTGGCGTGCCCCCGGAGATCATACAGGCTCAGGTCACCGCACCTCTGGAAGAAGTAGCATCCAGAGTCAAAGGAGTGACAAAGATCACTTCTTCCTCTCAAATTAGCAGATCAACGATTAATCTGGATTTTGATCCCAAAACCAACATGGAGTTTGCCACACTGGCTCTTAGAGAAGAAATATCCAGGATAAAGGATGACCTTCCGTACGGAGTCGACCCGCCTCACGTCCAACCATTTGTCCCTGAAGAATTCAGAGAAGATCCTTTCCTCAACTATTCCATTTCCGGGGATTACACTCTTCACAAATTGAGAGAGCTGGTCAAGGAGAGGATCGAGTTTGGTGTTGGCTCGGTAAAAGGAGTATCTGACGTTATGGTCACAGGAGGCTCTGATCCCGTGATCAAAATCGCTTTGGATAAGGATAAGCTCAAAGCTTTGAATATTCATCCTCAACTGATTTTTATGGCCGTGAGTAACAGGAATCTAACCTTTCCAGTCGGAAAGATTCAGAAAGGAAACCAGGAATACATATTCAAAATTTCCACTTCGATAACGAGTATCAGGGAACTAGGCGAAACAGTCGTCATGTACTCCGGGGGGAATCCGGTCAAATTAAAGGATGTGGCTCAAGCTTACCCTTCATATGATGATATATACCGGATCAACAGAATAAACGGACAGCCCACAATCTCATTGACCGTATGGAAAGAAGCAGGAACGAGTACCCTGAAAATAGCGAAGGCGGTCAAGACGAAGCTGGAAGAGATCAAAAGGGGGCTGCCTCAAGACCTGGTCTTCAGGACGGTGGCTGACCAGAGTGAGGATATCCAGAAAAACCTGAGACATCTTTATTTCATAGTGGGGATCGTCCTTTTTGTCATTTTTATACTTGTTTTTTTAATCTTGAGAAGTTTTAAGCCTTCTCTCCTTGTCCTCTCCTCCATCGCTTTTTCCGTCTTGATCACTTTTAACCTGGTTTATTTCCTGAAGATTTCAATAAACATCCTGACTCTGGGAGGCTTGGCATTAGGCTTTGGCCTTTTCGTGGATAATTCCATCGTCGTCTTTGAGAATGTGCTGCGATACAGAGAAAAAGGAGCTTCCCCTGTCGAGGCAGCCATCAAGGGCTCTAAAGAGGTCTTCCTTCCAGTCCTGGCTGCGACTTTGACCACGATGAGCGTTTTCTTTTCTTTCGCTTATTTCACTGGCCGTCTGCAGCTTTTTTATCTTCCCCTGGCTATCGTCATCGCCTCTGCCCTTGCCGCTTCTTTGCTGGTATCATTTTCCCTGATTCCGGCATTGAGTCCCAGATTGCTGAAGAAGGGCAGGAAGGAAAGAAAAGACTGGTTTCGGGAGACCTACGAGAAGAGCTTGAGGGTTCTCCTCCGCCATCCCGTTATAGTCATTCTTGTTATCGTTCTGGCTTTTTACGGAAGCTACAAGTGGTTCAAGGATGAAGTCTCGGTCGGAGACTGGTGGGGAGGGTGGACGGAACAGAGGCTTCGGGTCTATATTACAATGCCTCCTGGAACGCCCATTGAAAGAACAGATGAGGTTATTCAAAAATTCGAAGAAAGGGTTTTAGATAAGAAATACGAGAAAAAAATGGAGACTCAGGTTTTTCCCGAAAGAGCAGGCATTAGTATCACTTTCCCCCCCGAAATAGAGTTCTCATACCGGCCTTATGCTCTTAAGGAAGAGTTGATCCAGATAGCCACGAATTTTGCTGGAATAAGTGTGGGAGTGTACGGATTTGACCCGCAGAGTTACTCGACATCTATGGGTTCGGGTCCCATGTGGGACTCACGCATTGCATTTTTTGGCTACAATTTGAAAAAATTAAGCGAGATTACATCCGCTCTCGATCGAACACTGAAAAGGAATCCCCGGATCAAGGATACCAGGGTTGTATCGAACCTGTGGGGGTGGGGATGGGGATTGGATACGTTTGAGTACATCTTAAAGATAGATAAAGAAACCTTAGGTAAGTATGATATTGACCTTTGGTACCTTTATAGTCAGATTTCTCCTTATATAAGCGGAAGAGTACGGAAGCTGCCCATAAAGATCAGCGGAAAAGAGATGGAGATTTCCATGAAATTTCCTGAGGCGGAGGAGACGGACTTGACGAAGCTTCAGGATACACTCATCCGGACTCGATCAGGAGAATTTCTGAGGTTAAAGGACGTCTCAACCCTGGAGGAGAGGCCTGTCGCCGGCTCCATAGACAGGGAAAACCAGCAGTTCAAGCAAACCCTGATGTGGGAGTTTAGAGGGCCGGCAAAGGCGGGCCAGAGGTTCAAGGAAGCTGTTTTTGCTAAGCTCGATCTGCCTCCAGGCTTCTCTGCCAGTTTAGAGGAGACATGGCGGATAACTGAGGAAGAAGAGAAGGAAATAAAATTTGCCATCATCTTTTCTATCATCATCATCTACATGATCCTGGCGTCACTGTATGAGTCCTTTATTCATCCCTTTTTCATCCTCATGGCTGTGCCTCTGGCGCTGATCGGAGTGTTCGTGGCTTTTGTCGTTGCCGATTATACCTTTGACTCTGCAGCGTATATCGGAGTCATTCTGCTTGGGGGGATTGTGGTTAACAATTCTATCCTGCTGGTTGACCATATCAATTTACGACGAAGGGAAGGCCTCTCCATCCTTAATGCTGTTCTGAAGGGGGCGAGAGAAAGAGTCAGGCCGATTTTCTTGACCACGAGCACGACTGTCCTGGGGATGCTACCCATGGTTCTATTCCAGGTCGAAGAAGGAAGAAGACATATCTGGTCTTCACTGGCTCTTTCGGCGGTGGGAGGGCTCATCAGTTCCACGATTTTTATTCTGGTGGCCATCCCCATTTTTTATCTTTACGGAGACAGAATCCGAACCTGGACAATAGAAAAAGCGATGGAGCTGAAAAAAGCCTGGAAAGGCCTATAAAACAAAAAGAGAACGTTCCCCAAGTTTAAAACAAAATGGGGACGTTCCCCAAGGTACCACCTTAGATCAATTTCATCTGATTATTAGAAAAAGGGAATAGG
>Ga0209636_10005120_pt1 | contig 13404 bp, 13 predicted proteins | sample DeeMarSWOR152_54_FD_187464 | JGI IMG/M metagenome (GOLD analysis project Ga0209636, IMG submission 187464) | Marine sediment microbial communities from White Oak River estuary, North Carolina - WOR-1-52-54 (SPAdes) (version 2) | ecosystem: Environmental > Aquatic > Marine > Intertidal zone >...
GTGTTTTTTATGAGTTTTAATGAAATTAAAAAAAAAATTAGTATTGGAACTGTAGGATTATGGGTAATATTCGCTATTGTTACTCTTGTAATGGTAGCATTGGTAATAGGGGGTGTTTTCGGTTCTTATGATTATTGGATCCCGATTATTCCTATAGGGATCCTTCTTATTTTGGCAATTATGGCTACATTAGTGGATTTTAGGAGTGAACGGAAAATTAAAGTGGGGATAATTGGAGCATGGACAATATTCCTAATAACCGTTGTAGTTTTTACAGCTCTTATATATGGTCAAGTCTTTACACCTGAAGATTATTGGATTCCTGTAATTCCTATTGGGACTTTATTTGTACTTGCACTTATTCCCACAATTTTAGAATATATTTCAGGAGAAGTAAGGTACTGTCATAAATGCGGAAAAAGATTTGAAAAAAAATGGGAATTTTGTCAAGATTGTGGTACAAGAGTGCTTATTGGTTGTCCAACTTGCGGTATGAAAGTAAGAGGAAATCCTAAATTCTGCTATAAATGTGGAACCAATTTGAGTGAAGCTAAAATTGCTCAAATTTATCGAACTCCTGTTAAACCAAAAATCAAAAATCAAGCCAATTTCTGTCATGAATGTGGTAGCATCACAAGTCCAGAAGCTAGATTTTGTGGTATTTGTGGTGCTGCTCAAACATAAAAATTTAAATTTTTTTTTTTTCTTGATTTAAAAATTAGTGTTTTATCAAATAATTTTACCTTGCAGATACTGCAATTCTTTCTATTTCATCCTTACGTTTTACAGCTCTAGATTCTTGGCTATTATTTGCTGCTAAGATAAGTTCTTGAGCTAAATTTTCTTCAAACTGTTTGACATTACCATGAGATCTAGTACCTATTGCTTGAACGAGATACTTGATAGCAAGGTCAATTCGGCGCTGTGGCGCAATATCCACCGCTGATGCAGAGCTAATCCCACCCATAGCGATCTTTGTGGTTTCTTCTCTAGGTGCAGTATTAATTATTGCATCTACTAAAATTTGTATAGGATTTTGACCAGTCATTAATTCGATTAAGGTAAAAGCATTTTCTAAACTTCTTAGTAATTTTATTTTTTTACCAGAATTATAAGAACTTTTATGACCTTTAATTTTCCCGCTAATAAAACCAGGAGCAAGTAATCTATTATTAAATCTTTCAATTATCGAAACTTTAGAAGATTTCCAGAATTTTTTATGTTCATGTTTCCCAGCTGAATGGGGTATAATAATAGGTTTTAAATTAATATAATTCTCAAGTGTTATGTCATCAACTTTAATATCTTCAAAAGACCATTTATTAAATAGTTTTATCTCCTTCTTTGTTTTACTCATAATTTTATACCTCTAACGGAGTGGCTTCTCTTTTTTTCCTGTTAAAAGAGCATCAAGACTTACACCATTAACTTTGACTACTCTATATCGAACACCAGGAAGATCTCCTATGGATCGTCCTTTTGCACCTCCAATCCCCTCAACAACTACTCTATCATGCTCTTCTATGAAATTGAGCGCTCCATCCCCCGGTAGAAACGCTGTAACTCCTTTACCATTTTTCTTCAATTGAACTCTCACGCATTTTCTTATTGCTGAATTGGGTTGTTTACTTTCACGACCAACTTTTTGAAGAACAATACCAAGAGCTTGAGGACTTCCTTCTAGTGGATCTACCCGTTTTTTCAATTGAAGTTTTCTTCTTTTATATTTTGTTTTAGACCATCGAAACTTTTTTCTATTAGTTTGAAGTTTTCTTGCGGCATAAAGTCCTTTTGGGTTACCTATTTTTAACACCTTTATTATTAATTGATAAAACTTTTGTAGTGGAAAAAATGTTTCCTTAAACTTAAAATTTATGGATAATTAGAGTTAAATTTAGATACAACAAGGTCATTTTAAATATTTTTAGTGTTAATAATCACATTGTCAACTTCGAAATACCTTAAGACTAGTTCTTTTATTTTTCTTATCATAGAACCATCCTTACCAATAGCTTTTCCTCGATCTTGAGGTCTTACAGTTATAACAACAGTTTTCTTTTGGTTTCTACTTTCCCTTATTTCAATATTTTGAACCATTATTGTATTTTTTGTTGTTTGTAGGATATTTTGAATGAATTTATTCAGATCTTCTGAAAAAGCAATAACATCAATTTTTTTTTGGAGTTTTGATTTTAAGTCTTTGACGTGTTCACCAGATTTGCCAATTGCTTTTCCAACATCCTCTTCTTTAACTAAAAAAATAATAATTTCAGAACCATTTTCAGGAGATTTAAAGATAAGACAATCTTTTATTATAGCGCCAGAAATATTATTGAATAGTGAAATAAGTTCCATTGTTTCCCGATCAATTTTTATATTTTTTTTTAACATTTAAAACCTAATCACTTAATTATGTTTAAGATCATTTAGTTTTTAAAGAAATCAAATCTGAATCTCCAAAGTCAATTATACCAATAACAGAGATCATATAAGGTTTAGCACAAGCTAACCCCAAATCCCAACTTGAACCTTTATATTTATAAATAAAAATTTTGTCTTTTAAAAAATTATTATAATTATTAAGCTCAGTTATCAAGTCTATTGGGCAATTATTGCTCACAATAAGCATTTTATAAGGATTTTCTCTCTGTAAACTTTTGAGAACCTTATTCTTACCATATATAATTTTACCAGTTTTATAAGCAACTTTGATATTGGTATCTATATCAAATTCTTTTACCTTTTTCCTAGTAAGATCAACTTTCTCAATGGAAGTTTTAGTTTTTCTCTTTGCCATGGTATATTCAAACAATTTCTATATAATAAGTATTAAGAAGGATACTTTTTTAATTTTTTTTTGCTCTTATAAGTTATTTCATTAGATTAAAAGTTTCGATTAACTTTATCTTTTTTTCTTATTTCTTAACAAATCTAAATTAGCATCTAGATCGAACATGACATTAACACGACCTGAGCCTATAGGACTTATTTGCCCTACAATAACATTCTCGGGAATGCCTAAAAGACGTTCTTCCTCTCCGTAAAGTCCTGCATCAAGTAACTGATTAACGGTGACTTCAAAAGCAGCTCTAGCAAATACGCTCGATTTCGAACCCGAAATCCCATGTCTTCCAATAGATTGTATTGATCCTGAATAACACATTAGATCAGATAAGATTAAAAGATGCCTTAAATCTACATCTAATCCTTGTTGTTCAAGCACTTTTTGAGATTCTATGATAATCATTTGACGTGCTGCTTCGATTCCATAGAGCTTTTCTATCTCATGAATATGATTTGATACAGTTCGTGTTACATCAACACCTTCTATTTGGATAACACTCGGAAGATTTGTACCTTCGGTTTTTATTATCCATTCTTCACCATCATCCGAAGGAGTTAATAACCCTCTTTTAACGCCTCTTATTCCCTTTACAACTTTTTTAAGAATTTTTTCCCTCAATTTTTGTAAACTTTGTAAGTCTTCTATACCTGGATCAATAATAATAGAATTACCTTCCCGTTTAATTGTTCCCTTTTTCTTATATCGTTTTAAAATTTCTGGTATTTCATCAATATCGATCCCCTTTTTTTCACAAATTTCAGGGATTAAGTTAATAACAATATTCCAATTCACAAAATCTAGATCTATATCATGAATAATTTGTTCTATGCGAATTTGCTCAATTCGATTATGGACATGGATTGCTTTCTCTTCAGACTCCGAATAAGGTTTTTCAAGGTAGACAGTCATCTGTGGTGTACTTGGGAATCGACGTGCATCTACGATTTCTATTAACCTTGGAAGTCCTTGTGTGACGGAGAATTCTTCTACACCAGCATAATGGAAGGTCCGTAGAGTCATTTGGGTTCCTGGTTCACCTATTGATTGTGCTGCAACAGTACCTACGGGTTCTGAAGTTTCTACAATTGCGTTATTAAAATTAATAAAGATTTTATTTAAGAGATATTCCAGTTGTTCTATTTCTAAATCTTCATTTATTACTTTTTCTCTTATTTTAACTATTAAATCTTCTGGAATGCCATCTTTTTTTAAAATTTCTAATTGTTCATCTAAATATTTTGGAGTTACTTTTGCCATTAATATCTTCCTTTTAATTTATTTAATTTCCTTTTGTTCTTTCCATTCTATATATGCGTGAGTTTCTTTACCACGCCAAACTGCTTTTTTCCCAGTTTCTTCCTCAAATTGATTTTTTAAAGAATCCTCATTTAATTCTTTTTTTTCCAGTTTTATCTTGGTTTCAGCCTTTTTAACTTGTTTTTTCTCAGATTCAGCCTTTTTCTTAGGTTCAGCTTTTTTTAATGTTGAACTTTTTTTAATCTCTTCACGTACCTCTTCAACATTAAGAGCTTTTGCCTTTAATAATAAAACATCTAAATTCACAGCAGCACCATGATCAGTGTGCATTGCATCTATACCATCATCTCCAAAGCAGAATTGGATTACATTTTTATCTGAGTTTCTGACAGTACCATCATTTTCAACCACCATATCTTGTAATGCATTCACTAACCTACGTTGCATGTATCCAGATGTTGAAGTTCTTACAGCTGTATCAACTAATCCTTCTCTTCCTCCCATGGCATGAAAAAAGAATTCTTCTGGTTTTAAACCATTTCTGTAGGAAGAAGACACAAATCCTCTAGATTTAGGTGAAAGATCATTAATCTTAAAATGGGGGAGCGTTCTCATGCTATATCCTCGATTAATTCTTTCTCCTCTTATAGCTTGTTGTCCCACAACAGCGGACATCTGGCCTAGGTTCAATATATTTCCTCTAGCTCCAGATTTGGTCATTATAACTGAATGAGCTTCATCTCCAATGAATTCTGCAGCAGTTTCTTCTGCTTTCTTTCTAGCTTCTGCTAATACTTGTCTGATTCTTAATTCTAAAGTTTCTCTCATTGAGCGCCCAGGAGCTCTTTTAAGAATTTTCGTATCATTTTCATAAAATGCATTGATCAATTTTTCAGATTCCTCATTCGCTTCTTTTAATATTTTTTGAATTGCTTCATAAGCATGTCCATGCACATAAACTTCATCTAAACCCATTGTCATTCCATTCTGACGAATAACATATAAAAGCATTTTTGTTGCACTGTCTAAAAATATTCTACCTCGTGCATTACCATGATCCTTAATAATACGTTGTAATATACTATTAGATTGCATAGCTCCAAATGAATTTTCATCAATAGTTCCAGTGATCAAATGTCCATTTTTAATTACTACATATGCATCGTAAGGACACTGTTCCTCTTCACAAACTTCGCATTTTTTACAAAATTTTGATTTTACTCTAATATTAAGATCATCTGGGAATAATGTACTGAAGATATCCTTTCCAGAATACATTGGTTCTGGTTCAGATATCACAGGTGTGAGTTGTTCTAAGCTAAAATGAGGATTATTTTTAAACACATCTCCAGTATATAATAATTTCAGTGTATCTTTTTTATTATATAAAGAATCTTTACTTGTAAATTGAAATACGCTTGAAATGAAATCTTGAATACCACCTAATATTGGTCCACCAAATCTTGGAGATAATATATGTTCTTGGACTTTAAGAAGTAATTCTGCTTCAGTACGAGCTTCTTCGCTTTGAGGTACATGCAAATTCATTTCATCTCCGTCAAAATCAGCATTGTATGGCGGACATACTGTTAGGTTTAACCGAAATGTTCTTCCTTCCATTACTTTTACTTCATGAGCCATTATTGACATCCTATGAAGAGAAGGTTGACGATTAAATAATACTAAATCTCCGTTATTCAAATGGCGTTCAATTGTAAAACCTGGTGCGAGCATATCAGCAATAATCTTCCGATTTTTTACATATCGAAGATCAATTCTTCTACGATCATTTCGAATAATATAGTTTGCTCCTGGATGTTTAAAAGGTCCATTTAAGACCATTTGTTTCATTTCTTCAATATTCCAATCATTAACATTAGTAGGAATTGTTAAAATTTTCGCTATTTCTATGGGGACCCCTACTTCATTAATACTAATATAAGGATTTGGTGATATCACGCTACGTGCGGAGAAATCAACTCTTTTACCACTTAAATTACTTCTAAATCTTCCCTCTTTACCTTTTAACCTTTGAGTTAAGGTTCTAAGTGCTCTGCCAGATCGATGTCTTGCTGGAGGTATACCAGAGACTTGGTTATCGAAATATGTAGTAATATGGTATTGTAGTAGTTCCCAAAGGTCTTCAACTATTAAATGGGGAGCTCCTGCATCAATATTTTCTCTTAATCTTTGATTAATTCTAATAACATCAACTAATTTGTGAGTTAAATCATCCTCAGAACGAATTCCACTATCTAAGGTGATAGAAGGTCGAGCACATACTGGAGGAATTGGTAAAACAGTAAATACAACCCATTCAAGACGTGCGTTCTCAGGGGAAATTCCAAGGGTCCTAAGATCAACATCACTCATCTTTTTTAATCGTTCTAAAATCTCAATAGGCGTTAATCTCCGTGAGCCTTTTCCTTCTTCTTCTTCATAAAAGGTTGTAGGTTTTTCAATTATAATCTTTTTCTTTTTTGCTCCACAATAAGGGCAAATTTTTGTTTTTCTTGCTCGTTTAAAGACGATTTTTGAAGCATCTTCATCTCCCTCAAAGAAAATTTTTCGATGTGTAATCTGTTCTTCTCTAAATTTCTCTTTTTCTTCCGTTGTAAGCATTAAACGAGAACATTCTGGACAAATACTACGTAAAACTTTTAAAACCTTTTTGGCATATCCTACATGAAGAACTGGCCGGGCTAATTCAATTTAGGCGTTAGAATCTAAATGCTTCTAACAATGCCCGAAATGGCCCATACAGTTGCTCACTAAATTCCCGCAAGTTTGACAACGTTGTCCAGGTTCGATGGTACCTAATCTTTGGTCCATAAGACCACTTGGAATAGGGAGACCATCCTCATCATAGGTATCTGCTGTGATAATCCGAGCAGCAGACATTTTTCGAATCTCATCTGGGCTAAGCAAGCCGAACTTGATCTTTTCGATCATCTTTGTCCTTGAAAAAACATAGCTCATAAGCTAATTACCTCCAAAATAATATTTTTAATAAGTAAATTTGAAGTAGAAGTGGAATTCATAGGAGAAAACATCCTCTATAACTGTTATAAGATATCATTTTTAAAAAATAAGAATACAAGTCTTCCACTTTACATAAATAAAGATAACAAATATTAAAAATTTTACTATTTTGGGCATCTTTTATTTTCGAATACATTTAAATAGATAAATTTGTTTTTGATAGTTTAAATAAACTTTAATGTAAAAAAAGGGTTAAAAAAAAATGAGATCCTATCAAATAAGAAGAGTTATAGCATCAATTTTTGGATTTATTCTCATAATGGGACTATTTACATTTAATGCAAAAGCAAAAGAAGGTCCTCCAAGTCCTGAAGATGCTTTTAATGGCCATACATTTGATGAAAACTATTGGGATGATGATATTTACAATAATTCTCTTTGGGATCATCCAGAAGTAAGACCCGAAGTATCATGGAAAGATAATACTTGGAATATGAAATGGATGAAAGAGGGGAATTTTGAAATGGGTATGTTAGCATTTATTGATAAAAAACAGGAAGAAAGTGGAGAGAATGTAATTTATACTACTCCAGCTCAAATGTGGTGGCAACATGCGTATTTGAATGGTTCAGAGATTTATATTGCTTCAATGCATTGTGCTTGGTTTGGATTTGCTGATAAAAATAATACAGATGCTTATGAAGATGGTGAAGAAATTACCCCATTTTTCTATATGGGTTCCAATAATACAGAATTGAGGGAAACTGTAGGGATTAAGTCTAATCCAGAAACAATCGCAAAACCCTTAGAGCGTACAGTTAGTGGACCAATTATAACTTATAAGTGGGGATATAACTATACTGACTTAGTTTTTTATGTACCTAATACAAATCATACTTCAACGGGATTTGGATTCGAATGGGGATTTAATTACTCTGATCCAGGAACTTATATCGATGGTTCACATGTAATTGGAAACCAAACTTATGTATTCTACGAATATACTCTTGATATTGATACGGCATTAGGTATAGCAACCTTATACCAAGATTATGAAACGGGTAAATTTGGTACTCTAATGTATAGAGAAAACAAGACTGATCCTTGGGTAAAAGCCCAATCTGGAGAAGAAGGCTATATGCCAGAATACTGGGCTATGTGTTTAGGCACTTGGTCATTTATATGGGCAGAACAAGATTGGTTGTTGACAGATCATGCTCTAGGTGAAATTAACGCTACTGTTCATAAAACAGGATTAACTACAGTTGAAACCACTTTAGGTGGAGCACATGCATTTGACTTTCGATTTAGTCAAAAGCCAACCTATCATTTAACCCATCATAATGGAACAGATATGGGAGATAGAGATGTGCTTTATGAATGTTTAGATGTTAATGATGATAATGAATTTATTGAATTTGTATCTGGAATGCTTCCTTTAGTAGGCGAGTTTGGACGTTTAATATGCTGCTACGCTATTAATCAAACTAATAGATTTATTGATGGAATTCCTTTTGATTTAGTCTGGAATGATTTTGAACCTAACAAAACAGCCGCATTCTTTATTACAAGTTATCCTGATTATGGAGAAGGTCAAGGCGGAGAATTAAAACATGATCCAGTTTTTACAGCATACTTCAGTATTTTAGAAGAAAAACCATTAATTCCAGGATATCATATCGAGATTTTAACTATTGCCTCATTACTAGGAATAGCAATTGTATCAATATCTAAGAAGAAAATGAAGAGAGATCCATGAAAGTAGAATCTTTAAAAATAATTTTTTTTTATTTATTCATTTTATGTAAAAAAGACAGCACAATACATCGGAATGGCAAGAGCTATTTTTAATCTCATGTTAGAAAAAAAAATTCAGGTAGGTAAATTTTTTGAAGATCATATTACCAAATGGATTTCCGATGTAGAAGCATATTATTCTGGAGATAAAAAATAATAAAGAGGTGATAAAAATTAGATTGCATGTAGCAGATATGTTTATTGGATTTATCTTATCTTTATTTGTTATAGCATTTTTTATAAGTAATTTAGGATTATAATATTTTTTTATTCTTGAACTTTTAATGTTTAATGACCTTAAATTTAAATAATCAGAAAAAGATATACTCTCGTAGGGTAACGGTCAGTTACCGCCCAAAATTTAACTAAAAAAAAATTATGAATAATAGACGTAATAAAAAAATATTTATAGAAAGTGTGTGTATACACATAAAATTATAAAAAAATATTTTGAAATTAGGATTTTGTTAGAAGAGTTTTATTTTTTGAAATATTTAGATATTTATAAATGAAAATTATTGATGTTTTTAGAAATAGACTTATTATTTTTTTAATTCAGACTTTAATATTAAATTTATTTGTATTTTATTTTGGTTATCATATTAATCTTAGTTTTAATATTTTAACAACCTTTGAACAAAAAGTAATAATACAATTCTTTGCTAACTACACTTTATTTGATGTATTACCTCGTTTATTGTTTATTTATATTATTTGGATATCAGTGTCTTTAATTCCTATATTTATTTATAATGATTTTAAAAAATCCTATACTATGAATTTATTAACCTATTTCTTTCCTAATTTTTTTGTATATGTGCTTTTATTTAGATATTCACATGATTTTTTTAGCGCAAATTTTCTATTTCATTTTATAAATACTATTCTGCTTGGAATTATGATAGTTATTATTTCAATTGGCCTCTCTTTTATTATCAAGAAAATCTTAAAAGCTAAAGTCCAGCACCAAATAGAAAATTTGCAAAATATTGCTAGCGCAGGAAAAGTTATTTGCCCAAAATGTGGAGTTGAGTTTGAATCTATCCCAAAATTTTGCTATAATTGCAACACAGATTTAACAATAAAGATTGAAGATAAAAAGGGTAAAGAAGGATAACAATACAAAACAATTTATGCATACTTTAATTTGCATAATCAATGCTTGGAGAATTTATTGCAATTTCAGCAGTACTAACATTTGTAGGTTCTAATGTTATTTTTCGTAGGACCGAAAATGAAGTAAGTCCAACTTTTATAAATTTTTTTCGAACAGCAGTTGGCACTCTAACCTTCTTCTTTATTGTTTTAATCTTAAATCAAATAAATCTAATTTTTATAATACCCTTGGAATTATGGTTAATATTAATTTTGAGTTTTGTGTTTGGTCAAGTGATTGGAGATACTGCGTATTTTACGGCTCAAAAAGAATTAGGAACTACAATAGCTCTTGCAATTTCAATGACGTTTCCCCTCTTTACCTTCATACTGTCTCTAATCTTTTTTAATCAATCATTTAAAGTGAATTTAGTTGCGTCTCTAATTTTGATTAGTACTGGAGTAATAATTATTGGAAGAGCAAAAAACACATCTGAGAATACTAAACAACAGATGGTTCATGATTTAACCAAATCAATACATGAAATTCTTAAAAGAAAATATATAAAGGCAATAGGATTTTGTCTTACTGCATCTATCGGTTGGGCTATTGGTGCTGTTTTAATTGAATTTGCTACAAAAAAAATAGATCAAATTATTTATGTTGAAGAACTAAGCTCTGTTATAGGGAATCTTATTAGATTTCCATTTGCTTTAATAATTTTAGCTTCAATGGTATTTAGAGAAAATTATTTGTTAAAGAAGGAAAATAGATCTTATCAGAAGAAAACAGTACGATCATGGACGTTTTTGTTAATTGCTTCAATAATAGGGACCTCATTAGGCGCATATTTATATACAGAATCCGTGCATCTAGCAGGAGCAAATATAGTTTCATTGATAGCAAGCGCAAGCCCATTATTTGCCCTTCCATTAACTTATCTTGTAAATAAGGAAAAAATATCTAAGTTTGGTTTTATTGGGGTTATACTGACAATCTTAGGTGTAATAATTATCCTGATATAAAATAGAAATAATTATTGATAGTATTCCTCGAATAATTTTAATTCCTCGGAAATCTTACCCAATTCTGTAAGCTCTGCTGTTGTTGGAGATTCTTCTTCATAAATATCATAAATTTTCATTTTAAGATTTTTTCTCACTTGCTTTTCAAATTTATTAATTTTCTGCTTAGTAGCAAAATATTTTATCATTTTAAATTTAAGTTTAGTAATTCTCTTTTCCCATTCTATAGTAAACTTACCATCTTGAATTTCTTTTAAAATTTTTTCCATTTTATCACGAAGAGGAAGTTTTCTAAATCGTATTCCTCTGCTCATGGCACCGTATTGGCTTGTTTGAGAATGAAAATCAACTTGTTTGACTAATCCTACATTTGCCATCTTTTTATATGTGTAAGACATCTCACTACTCATATACATTTCAATTAATACAGCCTCTGGAGGATAACCAGCATCGATCAAAGTATAAATACTTGTCAATAAAACTCTGCCAAATGCAGGACCAAATGCTTGTTCATTAAACAAATCTAATTCAGCTTCTTTTTTGAACGTTAACATTATTGCTCCTTTTTTTAATGTTCCAATTCCTTTAGCTAATGCAAGTAAGATCTGCTTAGCTTTTCCAGAAACATTTTGTTCAATTGCAATAAAACTAAAAAATCCTTCGTTTCTCAAAAATTTCTCTCTTACACCGACTCCAATCATTCTGGGTGCAATTAGCAATATATCTATATTATTAGGGGGTTTTAATAACTTAAAACCGATATTATATCCACTAGCAAACACTATTGCAGAATCAGGTTTTAAATATGGTTTAATATCTCTTTCAAAAATATCGTTCAAGATCTCATCTGGGAGAAGTAAAAATATTATATCTGATTTTTCAGTAGCTCCTTTAATTGAAAAAACTGAAAAGTTATCTTTTAAAGCAATATTCTTATATCGATCTTCAATATTCCCTATAATAACATTTAATCTTGAATCTCTCAAATTAAGAGCTTGAGCTCTTCCTTGATTTCCATAACCAATAATACCAATGACCTTTTCTTTTAAAATTGAAAGATCTCCATCTAATTCATGAAAAATTTCGACCATTCATAATCTCCCTAAATTAATGGTATATATATTATAATAAAGATATCTTTTAAAAATTAGTCTATAAAATTCATTTTCATTAAAGCAATAGATCATAATCGAGCTTATTTTTTTCTAATATCTTAATAACAAGTTCTTTAAAAATTAATTTGATATTATAATCTTCCTTCGAAGAAGTTTTATAAAAATCATTTTCATCATGCCTTTCCATAAATCTTTTTATTACTAAATCATCCACTCTAGTTTTTTCATTTGCAGTTTTCACAAGATCACTTTTGGCACCAATACATATTCGTGGAGTATTAGCATGATTATAATCCTCCAATCTGTCATACCACCAATCTAACCTTAGTAATGTTTGAAGATCTATAAGATCAAAAACCATAAAAATTCCATTAGCGCCATTAATATAATATGGAAATAACTTTTTGAATTGCTCACGTCCACCAAAATCCCATATACTAAGTCGAATAAAAGATTCTTCCCCATCAACAATAATAGGAAAATCTTTTGTATAGAATTCGATTCCTAAAGTTTCTTTTGTATTCACATCAAAAGTATTAAAACATAGTCGTCTAGCAATACACGTTTTCCCTACACGTTCCTGACCTAAAATTGTGATTTTAAAAATATAGACTGGTTTTTTTTGGCTATCCCTCTCAGAACGAGTATTTATATGCTCAAGCATGAGGTTGAAAGTTTTATTATACTTAAAAAAATATAAGCTTAATATTTAAAAATAAAAGCTGAGATTTATAGGTTTTGAACAGATAAAAATAAATCAGTGTGGGAAATTATAAAAATTCTATTTTTCTTTAAGATTTTGGTATATTAGAAAAAGATCTTAATTTTAACCTTCCTTTTGAGAGGATTTCAACATATGAAGGTTGCGTATGTTGCCAAGCTCCATCATTTATTATTTCTACCATCTGATTATTAATATTTCCATAAGCTAATCCACTTTGATGCGAATGACCATATATAACATGATTAATTTTTGAAAACTTGTGGTTTTTATCTTCTAAAAATGCTTTTATTCCATCAAAATAATAATCAGGTTTACTTATACGTTGCCATTTTTTCAGTACTCGCATATTAGTTTTAATCAATTTAAATTCTAGAAAACTTAAGTTTGAAAAAAGGTTCTCGACGAATTCTAAAGATTTCTTCTTTAAATTAGCCAATTCTTTTTTCATATTTTTAAATGTAATGGGTTTAATTTTTCTGCCATTCTTTATTACTTCATTCCAGAAATAATCATATGTCTCTTTAATCTCAAACTTATTATTAGTAATTAATGCCTTCCATATT
>Ga0209636_10005121_pt1 | contig 13403 bp, 9 predicted proteins | sample DeeMarSWOR152_54_FD_187464 | JGI IMG/M metagenome (GOLD analysis project Ga0209636, IMG submission 187464) | Marine sediment microbial communities from White Oak River estuary, North Carolina - WOR-1-52-54 (SPAdes) (version 2) | ecosystem: Environmental > Aquatic > Marine > Intertidal zone >...
ACTCCTGAATGACGAACAATTTCGGTCTTGAGTGCGTCGGTGTTTTGCACTGCCTTTTGCCTTAAGCCTGCGTAAAGGCGTAGAGCAATGAGTTTATCTTTATCGAAGCCAAGGTCTTGGTTGTGGAAAAAGACCAACTGACGATAGATGGTGATCGTGCTGAAAATCATAAAGATAGAAATGATGAATTGAAAGATAACCAGTCCTTTCCGCAGACGTGTTGCCGATGACTGTGGGCACTTAGTACTCTTGAATGTGTTGACAGGTTGGAACGTGGATGCAAAAAAGGCGGGATAAAGACCTGACAGAAGACTGACTGTTCCCATCAAGAGCAGGAGAAAAGCTATGTTTGTGATTTGGGCGATATCCCTGAAAACGAAGCCTTTTCCGGTCATCTGGTTATAGAAGGGCAGGAAGAAGTTGAGAAGAACCAAGGTGAGAACTGCAGATACAGAAGTGAGCAAGAACGATTCGCCCAGAATTTGTTTGATGACCTGTACTTTCCGGGCGCCCACGACCTTACGGATGCCTATCTCTTTCATCCTCTTGAAGGATTGCGCTGTGGAAAGATTGATAAAGTTAACGGCTGAAATGAGTAAAAGCAAGAATGCGGCACCAGAGAAGATATAAACATAAGCGATATCGCTGATAGGCCCGATTTCTCCCTCCAGTTTGGAGTGCAGGTGAATCCTTCGGATGGGTTGAAGGCGCAACTCCTCTTGGCGGCCAGGACGTTCTGACAAAAATGATTTCATGAATTCTGGAGCCTTGGCATAAAAGCTTTCTGTGTTCTGGTTGTGTCGGAGCAGGACATAGGTAGACACAGCCTTCCAGGTGCGGTGGTTGAGCAGCTCTGCATTGCCTATATAAGTCACAAAAGTTGGCATGGACACCAAATAATCGATCCTGAGATGAGTATTTTTGGGCAGATCTTGAATAATCCCTGTGACTTTAAGGGGGTGGTTTCGGCTTTCATTTGTCAGTGTCTTTCCTATGGGATCTTCGTTGGCGAAATATTTATTTACCAGACTGGAGGTCAACACGATCGTATTTGAATCTGTCAAAGCAGTCTGGGGATTCCCGGATATAAACTCCAGATCAAACATGGTGATTAAAGAGGGATCACTGATAAATCCGCGAGTCTCCTCGAAGCGTCTTGTCGGTCCCTGAGATGCCTGATAGCTGAGGACTTCTCGGCCGAGATTCCGGAGCCTTGCTGCGGCGTCGATTTCCGGGAATGATTCCTCCAGCATAGGGCCTAAGGCAGGAGCTGAGGCGGCCCAGTTCCGAAAATTAGTGCCGTATTTTGAATTTACTTGTACCCGATAGATACGATCTACCTGTGGAAAATACGTTTCGTAGCTGAGTTCATCCTTCACATGAAGGAGAATGAGGAAGCTGCATGTCAAACTCACTGCCAGGCCGACAATATTTAACAAACTGTACAGCTTTCGTTTTCTGATGACTCGTAATGCGATTTTTAGATAATTTTTGAGCATGATCCCTCTCCAATAAATGGAATCCCTGATAAATTCAGGTAAGGACTTGAGAAGATGAAGCCAGAACCAAAGATGGGCTTTTGTTTTCCCTTGTAGCTTGATTCTCAGGCGGTAGGATTCTTCAAAATCCCCTAGAATCTGGGGATAATCCTCATCATTCACAATTCAATTTGGTGACAGTATACGCGATTACTTAATTCTGTGAATATTTATATCTTTGTTAATCCTAATCCAATTCTAAATTTCTTTTTTTATCTTATGAATTTTGTCCAAAAGAGATAATTTAGTAATCGCGTATACTGTCACCAAATTGAAGGTCCCCGAATCAAAGGCGGCTCGGGGCATGAAACCTTATTCCAAAGTGTTTCGTATTTATCTATAGAAGAGAGATCGGATGATAACCTTTCTCCATAACAAAAATGAAAGATCTCCCTCAAAAGAAGGGAATAATCATGGGCAAGAATTATCTTAAAGTGGCGCTGAGAAACATCATGCGGCTGAAGGAATATTCCCTCATCAACATATTGGGTCTTTCCATCGGGATGGCCACTTTCATTCTGATCTTTTTGTTTGTCCGGTATGAGATGAGTTATGACAGATACCATGATAAGGCCGAGCGTATCTATAGGATTGCCCGAGAGGATGCACTGACAGGGAAAAGATCGGCAATCACTCCCAATCCCATGGGTCCTGAACTTGCTCGTGAAATTCCTGACATCTCTCATGCCGTGAGGATCAATGATTTTCATGGCAAGCTCCTGGTGAACCATCAAAACAGATCTTTTAAAGAAGAGCATTTCATCCTTGCCGATCCGGAAGTTTTCCAGTTGTTTTCCTTCCCTTTGGTCAAGGGTGATCCGGATATTGTTCTGAAGGATAAATTTTCTATTGTGATTTCGGAAGAAATGGCTGAAAAATATTTCGGAGCAGATGATCCTGTAGGCAAAGTCCTTCATGTGGATAATCGGTTTGATTTTATGATCGCTGGCGTGATGAAAAATATCCCCAGAAATTCGCATTTCCGTTGCGATTTTCTGGCTTCTTTTGCCTGCGCTGATGATTTATACTGGAAAGGCTTTTCCGAAGATAGAACACAATCCAGCCTCCATACATATATTCTGCTCCAGGAGGGAGCCTCCGTCTCCGAACTTGAAGCCAAATTACCAGCCTTCGTGGAGAGATTCATGCTTCCGGTGGTTCAGGAATACGCACCCATGGTAGATCAAATACCTGGAGGATTGGATAGTCTAAAATTCGAGCTATTTCTCCAGCCATTAACGCGGATCCATCTCCATTCCCATCTTTTTGCAGAGCTGTCTGCAAACTACGATGTACGGTATATTTATATATTTAGTGCTGTTGCTCTTTTCATTCTGGCCATCTCCTGTGTCAACTTCACCAACCTGACAACCGCCTGTTCGACCCGACGTTTCAAAGAAATTGGGATGCGAAAGGTTTTAGGTGCCCGTCGCAGCCAGCTTATCAAGCAGTTCTTCACAGAATCTGTATCGATGGCCGTGATTTCGCTCCTTCTCGCTGTCGTTATCCTTGCAATTCTGAAATCCGTTGTTCATCCTCTGATAGGAGAAGATCTCATCGGACGAGCTTCCAGGTCAGGATCTATCTGGATCGCTCTGCTTCTGCTGGCCTTCATTGTCGGCATAGCTTCGGGGAGTTACCCGGCTTATGTGGTGTCTGCTGTTCAACCGGTAAATTCCTTAAAGGGCTCTCTCCTGTTCAGATCAAAAAAGTTTTTCCGACGCTTTCTTGTAGTAACCCAGTTTGGAATTACAGTCGGCCTCATCTTTTCCACTTTGGTCATCTCTCAACAGCTCCGATTCTTGAAGAACAAGAAGCTTGGCTTCCAGAAGGAACATGTGATCGTACTCCCTTTAGAGGATCGTTTAGAAATCAGAAGTTTTCAGTTGATAAAAAATGAACTGCTGAAGAGTCCACAGATCCTCAATGTTGCGGGAGCTTCCAATATCTTGAGCCGGATTTATTCCTCTTCTCCCTTCTGGTGGGAGGGAGCCCAGGGAGGGGATACCATTCGGGTGGAGAAATTGTTTGTGGATGATAACTTTGTGGACACTTTGGGGATAAGGATTGCTAATGGAAGGAATTTTTCCAGAGATGTCAAGACCGATCGAGAGAATGCGTTTCTTATCAATGAGAGAGCTGCGAAAGTATTTGGATGGGAATTCCCCTTGGGTAAAGAGTTGGCTTGGGCTCACAAGAGAGCGGAAAAAGGTTCTGTGATCGGTGTCATAGAGGATTTCCATTTTCGATCTCTTCATCAAAAGATCGAACCATTGATCCTTGTGCCGGGGGGTGAATTCTTCAATAATATGTACATTAAGGTTCACCATAAAGGTGTTCCTGCAGCGCTTTCTTTCATCCAAAAAACATGTAGACAATTCTTTCCCGAAAGACCTGTGGAATATTTCTTTCTTGATGATGATATCGATAAAATGTATAAATCTGAGACGATGATGGGACAGCTTTTCTGGTACATCTCGAGTCTTGCCATATTCATTGCCTGTCTCGGCCTTTTTGGTCTCATTTCTTTTTCCACCGAACAGAGAACCAAGGAGATCGGAATCCGCAAGGTCCTGGGAGCGTCTGTTTTTAGTGTGGTATCACTTGTTTCGAAGGGGTTTATCCGTCTTTTGGCATTGGCCAACCTGATCGCCTGGCCGCTGGCCTATTATTTGATGCACAATTGGCTGCAGAATTTTGCCTATAGGACCGGGATTTCGGTTACGATCTTTGTGCTTTCTGGTGCCTGTACACTCATTGTTGCCTTGTTCACCATGAGCTTCCGATCGGTCAGAGCTGCTCGAGCTAATCCGGCGGATACACTTAAGTATGAATGAATTAAAATCGGAAAGAAAGGCCTAAGCGCAACTGAAGTCCCGAAAGATCGAGTTCAAAGTCTCTTAGTTTTTCCGCGTTTGAATTGTTCGGCCAGTAATTCGCAGGAAGATCCAGCACAAGATCTCCCCAGGGAGCAGAGATTGTTTCCCTCTTAATGCCCCATCGCCCTTCCCAGGATTCGGTGCTGTCATCCTTGACTTCTCTTCCTCCTCCTGAAATATTTTTTGCCACCTGATAGGCATAACCGGCCTCGAGAAATATTCCCAGGCTTTTAAACAGAGGATAGACGAGCCGACCTCCAACATCCAGGGCGATTCCTGTTCCGCTTCCCTTCTCCTCAAGCGTCCCTGAGCTTTGGAAGGTGAGCCATGTGTAGTCTGTTCCTTGCATCCACCATTCATAGCTCCAATCCGACATGTAGTGACACTCGATAAACATGGGCCCTCCGGTTAAATAGCCTTCCACTGTCACTGTATTCTTGATTTCTTTCATTATGTGGATTCCAAGCGAGGGGACATAAGCCTTTGCCGAAAGTAAATAGGGGGAGTACACCAATTCTTCTACATACTGCTCGTTAGAAAGTTCATTCCTGGTGTATTGGAGTTCAATATCGGATCCATTCCTGCTGGTGAGGTATGTGAATCCTAAAGACACAGCAATCGTTTGGTTGAGATGGTATTTCAACCTTGCCCCGAAAGGAAAGGCTTTCTTAATCATCTGTCGTTCCTTATCTTGCGTCTTGGTCCAGGATTGGATTTGGTTGTTTATTTGTAAGTAATCGAGGTAAGTATCATAAGAAAAAGTCTGAATCCCGTTATCATAAGAAATGAAGAGATTCAGATCCGAAGGATTAAACGTCGTATAACCTCCATAGAGTTCGATCTGAAATTTTTTACGTCTGATGATTTCAACGTCATTTGAATTGTCAGCCCAGACAGCGCGAGGATTCATGGTAAGAAAAAGCAGCAGGAAGAGCCCCATGAGTCGGTTGATGAAGCCATGAGATTTATTTTTGATATTCGCAATTTTCATTTTTTTGCCTCCCCCTTTCCTGCAAGGTTGATTCCTTTCTCCGATAGCCAAGCAGAGACATCATTGAGGAGCTCCTCGGGTTGAGTCAGTGAGACAGCATGACAGCTCGAGGAATAAAGAGGAAACCGAATCGTTCTCGTATCCAGATTTTGTATGTTTGGAAAGGCTGAGTGGTGATAATTTAGTAAGATATATCCCGGACGGTCTTCTCCATTCATAGGATGTTTGATGTGCTGCGCAGACTCCACGATATCATCATGTCTGGCCAGGCTGGGAGGGATGGCCGCCGAATACACGACAAGATCTAAAGCGGCATTGGTGCTAAATGTGTGTGTGTGGGCGACATTCTGCAGAAACATTCGTCCCAAAAGAGATTCATAGATGGTTACCTCATACCCCCTTACTATCGCGACATTATAAACATGGAAGGCCCAGTTCGCATTACCATTGCTGGACATGTAGTACCGATCCCACGGTTGGAGTATGCCAAAAACCGTGTCCATGTCACCTGGCTCTTGATTTGCCTCATTAGCTTCCTGGATGGCCGGCTCTATAAAATGAAGTTTGATCAGAGGGGTTAGCGAGGCAAGTGCAGGTAGAATATTGTAAGGATAGTCTGTCCTGATCACCCTGTAGGCTTGAGTCCGTGCAGAGGCATATAGCTGGGGAATAGCCGTCACATCCATCCCAGTCATCAGGGTGAGATTTTGCCTGTAATGAAGCAGCCTTGCTGCATTACTGAAAAATCCATTCAGCCAGCCTGCTGGTTTGGTGTATATGTAATAATCGCGATCGGCCACATCCCTGACATAATAAAGGGGATCCTCATGAATGTTTGGATCATACGGAATGCCTGTTTGCTGCTCCAGCTGATCGATGAGACCACCGGGTTGGAGGATCAGATTGTTTGTTATCTGTGTTTGATATCCATAGGAGATGGCGGGTTGGATGAGGATCTGATGACCAAATTGTTCTGTGATGACTTCAGGTGGAACAATCTGACCTTGGTAATCAGGAAACACATCATCGAAGTGAGCTTGTATTTCGTCGACCAATGCTTCATCCTGGTACATCTGGGCACCGTTTCCGTACTCGGTGTAATTGAGAAGTAAATGGTGCATACATATGGTTCGTATACCTCCATAACTTTCCCCGACGATGACCACAGGATTTTTTCGAAGTTCGGGATGGCTGGCAAGAAAGCGCAGGAGAACGCGTATGAAATCAGCGGCATCGAAAAAAGGATTGAAATTTTGTGCGTTGAATTCTCTGAATCTTAGGCCTTCATCCTGGATGTTTTTATCTTGACTCATCAGATTGTAGGAAAAACCTGCCTCTCTTGCGTCGATGTAGAGGAGATTTCCCAACTGAGTCCAGGAATAGGGATTAGGTATAAAAATATCTCCTCCGCCGGTCTCAATCTTGTTATCCAGGGTAAATTCAGAAGTGTACATGCTCATCAGTCCCGAACAGGTCGCACTTCCTGGACCGCCGTTGAAAAAGACAAAAAGAGGCTTTTCCAGGCTATTTTTGTCGGCGGTATGAAAACTGTACCAGATTCGGGCCTCAGAAGACTTCAGAAGTAGCCTGGAGAAATGATCTCCGTAGTGGAAATAAAAGGTGATGGGTTCTATGGTCATGAATCCGGCTTCGTTCTGAAGAGACTGTTCAGTTTCTTTACAGTGGAGAGGATTGGAGATGAACATTACAGAAAGTAAAAGATACAGAATGACAGAGTAGATACGTTTCATGGGCCCTCCTTCAGAGAGAGTAGGATATTCTCATTGATTTAAAATTCAGCAAATAATGTGCCATCTTCAATTCTTAATTTGGGGACAGTATACGCGATCACCGAATTCTTACCTATCAGGTCTAGTAGAGCATTCATTCTGGAAAAGGATTCTTGAAACAACAAACCTGTGTATTTGTTTTCAAGGCTGAGGGATCTACAATTGTGAGCAATTGGGTATACTATCCCTGGAATAGGAGTTGCGAGAAATAAGTAATCGCGTATACTGTCCCCAAATTAAGGTCCCCAAATTAAGAGAGGGATGAGTTGGAGCGGACAACGATAGATGTTACAATCGCATGGTGGAGCAAAAATGCTAGGCAAATTGTTTGATAAAATTTGCTTCAATATGTTGATTCTTGTTATTGTTGTTCTTGTCCTCGGAGGTTTTGAATTGTTTGAAGGACCTAAATGGAAGCAATCTAAAACGATCCTCCCCCAAATAGTGGGGATGTGGACAGGACCCGATTCACCCCAAATCGTGACCGCTGAAAATATATTTGAATATATGGATGGGGCAGGAGAGCTGTATCTCGGCTACCAGTTTGATTACCTAGAAGTCTATGAGTACAGAGCACAGAATCAACCGGAAATCCTTGTGGAGCTGTATTTCATGAAGGCATCGGATGATGCTTTTGGCTTGCTGTCCTTGGATTGGGGCGGCGAACCGGTGAAGCTGAATCCAGCCTCTCGGGGGGAACATAGTATCGATGATTCGCAGTGGCCACAGGTTCTATATGGCGAGGGGCTGCTGCGATTGTGGTCGGATAATGTCTATGCCAGAGTCATGGCGACTCGAGAGACATCTGAATCTAAAAAGGCTGTTTTGACACTCGGCCGTTTGATCACCGAGGACCGCAAGAATCCTTCCCCTCCAAATCTGATGGACAAGCTTCCTGCTTCCTTCGAGCCAAATTGGATTCTTCGCAGAGACAGGGTCAGTTTCTTCAGGTCTCATCTGATACTGAATTCGCTCTATTACCTGGGGCATGAAAACATGCTGGAACTGGATCTCACCTCTGAGGGTGTCTCCGCACCCTACGAAAAAAGGGATTCCTCAGGGGATCTGCAGCGCATCCAGGTCCTTCATTTAGGTTATGCAGATCCCACGCGGGCAGAAAATGCACTCGTACATTTCCACAGAGTCTATCTAGCCGAGCATCCTCCCCCTGAACACTCTGATTTTTCGCTAAAAGTTGTGAATGTCTTTCCGTTAGAGGATGGCTGGATGGGATACAGATTGAAGGAAAATACCTTAGCATTTGTCTTTGAATGTCCTATCCAGGAGACGGTGAGGACAATACTCGAACAAATAAATTAGAAGATCACTCAGAAGGAGGTATGAATGGCAAAAGAGAAAAAGCCGGTGACACGAAGAGATTTTCTTCGAGGAACCCTTGGGACAACTCTCGGAGCATCTCTTATAGGATCGAAGTTTCTCAAGGCAGGGGGGATGACGACAGGCGGAGTGGCGTCTGATTCAAGTCTGGTGACAATTGTCCGAGACAAGGGCGCCATGGATTCTGACAACACAGTCAACTCGGATGTCTTGAAAGCCATGCTCGATGAGACGTTGACCAAGTTTACAGGCAAGCCGACTGCAAAGGATGCCTGGCTCAGCCTTGTTACACCTGAAGATACGATTGGGCTGGTTCCTACACCCCATCTCAATCCCACCCACCAGGAAGTCGTGGATGCCGTCAAAAGTTCGCTCATCGAGGCCGGAATCCCTGAAGAGAAAATTCTTGGAGCCCAAGGAGGTCCGGATAAGCCAAAAGCCTGTACAGCCCTGATCGGACTCCCGGGTCTCAAAGCCCACTGGTTGACTGGAATCGGGACGGTCATGAAGCTTTACATCCTTTACTCTGGGAGTCCTAGAAACTATCACGATGAAAACAGCGCCAAGCTCGGGGAAATTTGGAACTATCCTTTTGTCAAAGGAAAGACCAAACTGGTCCTTGTCGATGCCCTTCATCCCCTCTGTGATAAGGGACCTCAGCCGGATCCCCGCTACAAGTGGCCCTACAACGGTTTAATTGCAGGGACAGATCCCGTGGCTGTGGAAACAGTCTGTCTGCGGATCATCATGGAGAAACGGAAAGCCATGAGAGGAGAAGATTGGCCGCTGTCACCTCCTCCGCTTTGTGTAGAGACTGCAGATAAGGTTTACGGATTGGGTACCAGCAACTGGGAGAGCATCAAGGTTGAACACTACGGCTGGGACCAGGATTTACTGCTCGGCTAACCGTAGCAGATGCAGTAAAAATCCATAGAGGCATTGCTACAGGTTTTCGATATTTCTTTCCATGGAACAGAAAATTCAGATTTCAAAAGAAAAGGATTAGGGGGCGTTTTTCTAAAATTTATTTGAAAAGCTCAAGCGAAGAATCAAAAGACCATGAAAAGACGAGAATTTCTCAAACGGGCTGGATATGGATCATTGGCCGTTATGGCCGGAGGTGGCGTAAGCGGGCTCAATTTGTCCTGTAAAACAGGAAAGAAGAGCAAACCTAACATCATTTTTATCCTGGCTGATGATCTGGGATACGGTGACCTTTCCTGCTACGGACAGAAAAAATTCGAGACCCCATATCTTGACCGGATGGCGGCTGAAGGCATGCGCTTCACAGATCACTATTCGGGAAGCACGGTCTGTGCACCGGCACGCTGTTCGCTGATGACAGGATTTCACACAGGACATGCATGGGTGCGGGGCAATTGGGGAGGTGGTCCCCACGGCTGGGGCGCTTGCCTGGAACTCCGTCCCGAGGATGTGACGGCAGCAGAACTTCTCAAAAAAGCTGGATACGCAACAGGAGCCTTCGGCAAGTGGAGCCTGGGTGTGGCGGAGACGACCGGCGCACCCTGGAAAAAGGACGTCGATGAATGGTACGGGTACCTCAATCAGGGCAGGGCGCATTTTTACTATCCGGAGTATTTGTATCACAACGATAAAAGAGTTGTACTCGAAGGCAATGCCGATGGTCAGCGGGAACAATACTCCCATGATCTGATCACGGAAAAAGCGTTGGAGTTTGTGAAGAGGAACAAAGACCGCACATTTTTCCTCTACTGGGCAATCACCATCCCTCATGCAGAGTTGTTGGTGCCTGAAGACTCCTTGAGTGAGTTCAGGGGGAGGTATCCGGAAACGCCATATGTCGGCGAGCATTATGCTTCACAGGAGGAGCCGCGGGCAGTTTTTGCCGGGATGGTGACACGAATGGACCGGGATATCGGCCGTCTGGTCGGAAGACTCAAAGAACTGGGGATCGATGAGGATACGGTGGTGATGTTCTCAAGCGACAACGGCCCGCATAAGGAAGGAGGCCATGATCCTGGCTACTTCGACTCCAATGGTCCGCTGCGAGGCATCAAACGCGACCTGTATGAAGGGGGCATCCGTGTGCCGATGATCGTGCGCTGGCCCCATAAGGTTCAGCCTGGCTCCACCTCGAGCCATGTCTCTGCCTTCTGGGATTTTCTGCCAACAGTCTGTGAGATAGCCGGGATTCCCTTACCTGAAGACACGGATGGGATCTCGTTTTTACCTGAGATTACCGGGAAAAAACAGAAGCCTCACGAATATTTGTATTGGGAATTTCATGAACACAAGACCACTGACCAGGCTATCCGCATGGGCTATTGGAAAGCGGTACGCCACAGTCCTTCCGGCCCCATCGAACTCTACGATTTAAGGACTGACATAGGTGAGACCAATGATATATCAGATCAACATCCAGAGGTCGTTGCAGGAATCAAAGCACTCTTTTCCGAAGCTCGAACTCCTCACGAGATCTGGAAACTAGAATGAAATTTCTTCCAGGGCTGAGACGAACGTCTCCATCTCTTCATAAGTGCCGAGACTGACGCGTATCCAATGGTCACGGTTGATTTCAAATGCCCGAACGAGGATATGGCGTTTCTTGAATTCTTCGACCATTGTCAGCGCATCCTGGCTGGTCTTGAATAAGACAAAATTCGTATGTGAGAGCACATGAGGATAGCCCAGCCTTTTCAGCTCTTCGTAGAGATATAACTTGACTTCTTCGTTCTTTTCTCTGACATACTGGAGGAAGGACCTGTCCTGATAGCTGGCAATAGCCGCCTTCAAACTCAGCCAGGAAATCGAAGCGAAATTCCTCTCCATCTTTTTCAGTTCTTTGATGGTTTCCGGTTGAGCCATGCCGTAGCCGATGCGCAGACCGGCCAGACCGAATATTTTTGAAAACGTCCTGGTTATGATAACATTCTTTCCTTCTCTGACCAGCTCGATCATAGATGTGTAGGCTGGATCTTCCACATATTCATGATAAGCTTCATCCACGACGACCAGTGCTCTTTGTGAAGCCTGATCACAGAATGAAAAAAGCTTATCCTTGGGAGTTATGGATCCTGTGGGATTGTTGGGATTGCAGATGTAGACCAGAGCGGTCTGAGAACGAAGCTGATTCTGCATGGCGTCCACATCGTGTTCAAAATTATCGTTCAAAGGGACTTTGTTGAGAGGACAATCTGATTTTACGGCGTAATAGACAAAGTCAAAATAGGTGGGATCGGCAATCAAAATCTCACCTTTTGTCTTGGATAAATGAATGAGCGTTGTCATGATCTCGGTAGAGCCGGCGCCCAGCATGATGTGGTCTGGGGTAACATTTTCCCGTTCTGCAATGAGCTCTTCGAGCTCTGGATAATGGAGGTGGGGATAGCGGTTGGACTGGCCCATCGAGCTGGTGATGGCTTCCCGGGCTGCTTTTGAGATGCCATAGGGACTTTCGTTGCTGTCGATCCTGATAAAGGTGTCCCCCTCAGAGTCCGACAAAGGAGCCGATGGTTGTTCTCTACAACCAATAAAGCCTGTCCCTGCCATAAGACCAACAAAAGCGAGTGTGCTTGTTTTTAACCATTGACGGCGGTTGATAAATAACTCCATGTCTCCCTCCCACAACACGTATACCAAAGAGAGAAACCTTGGTCAAATTTTGGTTAAAGTCTATTCCCTACAAAAGTGTTCTTGGCAGATCTGTGTCAAGGAAGATGGTTTGGCTTATTCCAAAATCTTGAGTTTTATATGTGATGGATACTTTTTGGATCTATAGATTTTATGTGTCGCTTTCTGGAAGTCTTCTTCCTTGGCGTGGAAAATATCACAGAACTTCTGGGGATTGCGGTCGATGACAGGAAACCAGGTGCTTTGGATGTGAACCATAATCCGATGTCCTTTTTGGAAGCAGTGGCATTTATCGCGGAGGTCAAATTCGATTTTAGTCACCAGGTCGGGCACGAGAGGTTCTGGCTCTTCGAAGCTGTTTCTGTACTTGCTGCGGATAACTTCGCCTGCCAAAAGCATCTGGAAGTCTCCCATTCGCACATTGCAGGGATTGAGCTTGTTGTCGGGAGCATCTCCGGGGTAGACATCGATCAACTTTACGATCCAGTCTGCATCTGTTCCTGTTGTGGAAACATGCAGACTGGCGATAATGGGACCGGAAATGGTAATGTCTTCAGCAAGGATATCGGACTGATAGACCAAGACGTCCGGACGGCGCCCGGCAAACCTTTGATCCTCGACCATCCAGAGATGTCCCTGGTTAGTTCGGATTTCCGAGGACCAGGGGACAGGTTTGTTGGGATCGCTGATGTATGAATCAAAGGATTCGGATGATTCTTCCGAAGGGGGATCGAAGGAGAGTTTGCCGCTGGAATGGAGATAGATGTTCTTCTCCTTTGCCTCCTTAGGAGGCCACTGGTCATAGGATTTCCATTGGTTCGAACCCGTCTCAAAGACATAAGCCTCTGGCAGGTCGAGGGCGCCCTTGTCCTTCAGGTAATAGTTGAAAAATGGAAATTCCACCTTTGTCCTGTAGTCAATGCCCGTTTTTACGTCGAAACGGATGTTTCCTAAAGAATCGCCATCCATCCTTGCCCATCCTCCATGAAGCCAGGGTCCTACCACAAGAATGCTTTTGTTCTCAGGATTTTTTTCTTCAATGGTATAGTAGATGCTCATCGGACCGTAGAAGTCTTCGGCATCAAACCAGCCGGCTACATTCAAGATGGGATGTTTGATGTCGCTTAAATGCAGCAGGACATTCTGCCTTTTCCAATACTCGTCGTAATCGCCATGTTCCATGTATTCGTTCCATGTGGGGACTGAGTCATGGAAGTATTTTTCATTCACATTGGAGACTGGGCCGAGTTCTAAG
>Ga0209636_10005122_pt1 | contig 13403 bp, 17 predicted proteins | sample DeeMarSWOR152_54_FD_187464 | JGI IMG/M metagenome (GOLD analysis project Ga0209636, IMG submission 187464) | Marine sediment microbial communities from White Oak River estuary, North Carolina - WOR-1-52-54 (SPAdes) (version 2) | ecosystem: Environmental > Aquatic > Marine > Intertidal zone >...
GCTGTTCGTTTTGGGTTACTTTGTCGTTAAAGTTATCAGTGGGCTGGTCTACACGTACATGAGAAGAGTAACTGACCATCCTACAGCTGCAACTGTCCGATCTATAACAAGGATATCTGGTATAGCCGTTCTTCTCTCTTTGATGACTTCCGTGTTCACTGTTAATCCAGCAGCGGCGTTGACTGTGGGTTCTTTTGGAGGTTTAGTTGTTGGCTTCGCTTTTCAAAAGATTCTTTCCCATGTTATTGCTGGAATCTTCCTTTTGCTCTCACGTCCCTTCACGTACGGTGACACAGTCACGGTTTCTGGACACACTGGTGTAGTTAAACAAATCAAATTAATGCGCCTTGTCTTAGAAGCCAAGGACGGGACGAAGGAGATATTGATCCCTAGCGGAACTGTCGTTGAGCAAATAATCCAAAAGAAGATCTCGAGTAACGCCTAAACCAGTAGATATCCCATTTGTTCTCGTCACTATCAGAAATCTGGTTCCCTGTTTTTTGAGCATATGTATTTAACTCATTAGCTCGCTCAAGTCACACGTGGCTACGCATACGACTGTATCAGCACCCCCATAGTAAATAAGGAGCTGGTCATCCATCAAAATCGCCCCACAGCTAAAGACAACATTTGGCACTCTTCCAAAACGCTCATAATCTGTAGTGGGCTCCAAGATGGGTCTTTCAGAACGATACAGAACCTTTTCGGGATCATCTTTGTCAAGAAGGAGAATGCCAAGCCGATATATTCTCTCAAAGTTTACGCCGTGATATATGAAGAGCCATCCTTCGCTTATCTCTATTGGTGGACCAGCTGCACCTACCTTCAGGCAGTCCCACTTTCCCATTCTAGGTTCTATTATTGCTTTTATGTCAGACCAATGCTGGAGGTCATCAGAGTAGGCTACACAAATGTCTGGATCAATGCGATGGAACATAACATAGCGACCGCTAACTTTGTGGGGGAGAATCGCGGCATCCTTATTTCGAACACCTGCGAATGGTGTCCATCTTTCTCCCCAATTCCACCGTTTGTCAACAAAATCATCCAGTGCAATTGATGTCAAAGCGATCTGATGTGCGTTTGAAACACGGTCACGTAAGGCTGTATAGGCCATAATGATTTGCTCGCTTTGCAAAGTTAGTCGAGGGTCCTCACAACCATCTTTTTCGGTGTAGTTTACTGGTTCAAAAACTGGAGAGGAAAGTCGTTCTTCGATGTGATAACCGTCTAACGAGGAGGCATAGCCAAGTCGAGAAATTCCATCATTGCCAACAGCACGATATAGAATATGGACTCGTCCACCGACATAAAGAGTGGCAGCGTTATAAACTGCGCGTGTCTCCCACGCATGTCCTGATATTGGTTTAAGAATTGGGTTTCCTTGAAATCTCTTCATTAGAGGTCTTCCTTATGGTTCATTTTGAAGTCTGGCAAGATTTTTTGTTTATGAATTGAAACTACGGATTTAGAACCTCTGTTTTCACGCATGCCATGTTTCTAACTCTTAACTGTCGGCATTCCGACAAGTTCATCCAAGATGCTCCTTAACGTCAACATTCCCACCAAATAGCCTTTTTTATCTACTACTGGAAGATGTCGTATATGATGTGATGTCATGAGTCTTTTAGCTTCTGCAAATGAGGCGTTTTCCCTTATTGTTACCACATTTTTTGACATAACCTTTCTTAGATGCGTGGTTAGGGGAACTTTTGTAGCCACGCTTCTGAGGGCATCTCGTTCTGTAAATATTCCCTTACATTTTCTTTCATCGTCTGTTATCATCAGAGCTCCAACATGTTTTTTGAAAAGAGTTCTGATCGCATCTTCAATTGTCGTATCCTCTTTTGTTGTTATCACGTTTTCTATCATTAGTTCCCGAACCTTCAACTTTTGCAAACCACCACAATGATTTCTATGGATTCCTTATATATAGTATAATGTAAACCCTCTTGGTTATTAGCTTAGGGTTTCCAATTCTAGGCGAGCCAAGAGATAGGATACCGTAGCTTCAGCGCCTTGATTCAAATTCAACCCTTGGGGATTAATACCGTCATAGCAAGCACCTGTGGTTGGGTCGTAGACCATTACGTTCTGTGTGTTCTTTCCCAAAAACCATTCAAAGGCAATGTATGCTACTCTTTGATACTTCTCCTTATTAGTTACGTGGAAAGCAGTCAGAGCTGTTTCTACCATGCACGATGCTTCAATTGGTTGTTGGTCGTATAATGCTCTTTGATCACCCTTTTTGTACCATCCTCTGTTACCGATTGGTACAAATTTCTCATCAATTATCTGAACTTCAATAAGAAAGTCAAAAGATTCCTTGGCAATCTTAAGGTATCTTTTGTCTCCAATAATGGTGTAGGCTCTAAAAAGGGCTTGCGATAAACGCGCATTAACATAGGTAAGATAAGGTTCAAACCAACACCAGTCAGAAGAAGATACTCGCTGATAACTGTCCAGTAATTGCACAGTCAATGACACGATATTCTTGGAAAGATTGTGGTCATGCGGGAACGCTTCGTAATAGTGGCAAAGACCCAGAATTGCAAAGGCTTTGGCCCTAAGGCTCTTAAAGTTCGATACATGCCGAAAGCCTTTGTCAAAAATCTCTTTCGATGTAGTTTTAATGCCTTTAGAAAGATTAGTCAAAATAGCATATCCGCAGGCCCAGAGAGATCGTCCCATGCAATCTTCTGACCCTATGTCATCAAGGAAGCCACGATCATAACTTAATAAATTGTGAAATTTACCGTCGGGTCTTTGCATATGAAATAAGAAACTTAAACACGTATTAGCTAGCTTGCTTACATCGGAATCATCATGAAGTTGAAGGAATTTTATGCAAGCAATTAGTGCACGGGCGTTGTCGTCTGTAGTATAGCCTTCTTTTCTGTTGGGAATCGAATATTTAGTATGTTGAAGAATGCCAGTATCATCTGTGAGAGCTTTAAGATGATCTAGTTTGATAGGTGATTTAATATCTATCACCCTTAATCGTTAAGGACACGATTGAACAACTCTACATATTTTTCTGCAACTTTTGGCCAAGTAAAGTTTCTACTATAAGCATAAGCTTTCCTCTCTAAGCTAAGCTTTAGTTGTGGATTTTCTAGAACTCTGTTTATACTTTCCGCAGTTGAAGCAGGATTTCTAAATTTGCATATTAATCCTCGTCCATCTGCCAGAGCTTCTTCAGCGTGAAGATAGGGGGTCGATATAATTGCCTTACCAGCTCCTAGGGCATAGACGAGCGTTCCACTGCTGATTTGATTCCGGTCGACGTATGGAGTTATGTAGATGTCTGTTGCTTGGAGATACCTGAGCAGTTCTCGTTTGGAGAGAAACCGATTGTAAAATCTCACATGTTTCCCCAATTTGAGTTCATCAACTAACCTCATCAGTCTCTTCCGGTAGCGCTCACCCTCAATTTTCCTCACTTCCGGATGAGTCTCTCCAATTATGAGGTAAAGAATTCTTGGTTCTTTCTTAACGAGGGAGGACAGCGCTCGAATAGCATATTGAATACCTTTCCCACGGCTTATTAGTCCAAAAGTGGACAAAACTATCCTGCTTCTCAAACCAAGAGAAGTTTTGGGCCTTTCGCTGGTAACGAACGGGACATCGGGGCAACCATGTGGGATAACATCGATCTTTTCACGTTTAATATTACAATTTTTTAATAGTTGCAGAGCTGTTCTCGTCATGACAACAATTGAACTACTATTGTTCGCAATGCTTTCCCAAACTGTTCGAGCAGCCGATCCAAAGTTTGGCACGATGGTGTGGAGCGTAGTTACTACTGGTTTCTGAAGATCGTCTAAAAAGTAGTTAATGTAGTCTCCCCACTCTCCCCCAAAAAGACCGAATTCGTGTTGGAGATTTACTAAATTGACTTCAGATAGATTAGCATAGCGAACGGCTTGTACGTAATCATCAATAGAGTCTCGTTCAATTTGAAATCTAACTTTTCTATCATACTTGTAGATTGCCCCCTTCTCATTAATTGCGATAACCACTGAGGGTCTAAACTCATGAAGTTGATCTATGGCATCCGTCAGATCTTTCGTGAAGTTTGCTATACCACATTCTCGTGGCGGGTAAGTGCTTACATAGGCGATCTTTTTTTGGTCAGTGAAAAAGGAGGTTTTTTGCATCATGTAACCCATTTTCGGTAAGTTTCTTCGTCAAAGGTGGGAGGAAGCATCATATCAGTTTTTGTTAGAGGCCTTCCGTCTTTAGAATGGGGCTTTCTAACCAGTGACTCTGTATATTTTTCGATTTCTCTTGCTTCTTCAGCTAGTTCGGCGGCTTTTTGGATTATTTCGTGGGCACACGCGACAAGAGGAATGTATTTTTCTCTTTCTTTTTCTATGAAACAGGCTATTGTATCTATTTCGGCAACTTTCTTTGCTAGTTCGTAGGCAGCCATTGCTTTGGCTTTTGCGTAGGGATTTTTGAAATCGGAGTTATCTCGAACGCAGTCGGTGTCAAGTATTAATCTTGGTAAAGTGACAGTTAATTCTTCTTTGAGGGCAACTATCACTTTGTCGATCTCTTGATGTATTGTTCTGAAGATGCCTGTGGCGGCGAGTATTTTAATGACGTTGGAATTGAAGATTGCCATCTCTAATGGGTCTAAGAATTCTCTGCGGGCTCCTATGAGGGGGTCACCCAAAACTATGATGTAACCGAGTTTTTGCTTTTCTAGTTCACTGGTGATGCGTTTTGCTGGAGCATCAGAAATGACGATGGTTGGTACGCCTTTGCTTGACAGGATTTCTCTGGCTTTTGCGGGTCCAGGAATAGCCGCGTTTGGCGAGATTGAGACTATTAAGTTTGGGTTGAATGCCAAGAGTTTTGGCAAAGCCTCTTCAACGTCTTCAACGTTCATTTTGGAACCCGTTGTCACCACACGCACTTTGATGTCTTGTCGTTCCGCCAATTCATCGAAAAGAAGCTCGAGTAAAGGAGCTGTACCGATGTTGCCACACTTAAAAACTCCCATCTTCACTATATTCAAGTTAATTCACCTAGTCAACACTAAAGGATAATTGCAATTTAACGATTTATTAAACAATCGTTTTTTTCAAGATACCCATATTGTCTTTGCGACGTACATAGGATGTACTTAACCATGTGCGCGCGCGAAATAATAGACTAAGACACATCAACTAGCGGTTTAGTCTCGTTTCTTTGACCTCATTCTTATCAGATAAGTTAGATTTAGAACCAAAGAAACCCCGATTAGCACTCCTTCTACAAAATCTGAAACTGAGAAGCCCGAATATTCAAAATGTAAAAAGCGATCAACAAGAATTCCCAAAGATATTGAAATCATTCCAACAGCTATAAGAATATTCTCATCTTTTATCAGCATCCCATACACCCTATCCAATCATTTTTTCGGGCGCTCTTGTTAAGAAGATGGCGCTTATTAGCTTTATCTGCGTGCGCGCGCCTAATCAAGAAGTTTCTTTATCGATTCTCTCAAGTAGTCCTCTATTTTGGAAACTAACTCAGTTATTTCATATTCTTTTTCATGCGCATCTGTAAGATCAAGAGTTCAGGAAAGGGAGTCTAAGAGGCGATTAATCGGAAGTGCCTCTACGAAACCAAATCCACGGTCTAAATAAGTGACCGCGCGCATTCCCAGGAACGAATTAGGCCTTTTTCTGTCCTATACTATGTACGCTTAATGGGGTTTAACTGCATGATTCTAAGTGCTATCACTTACTAATGATTCATCCAATGGTGCTAGTTGTTAAATTCACAAATTGTTTTTAGTATCTTCATGTAGAAGTGATAAGGAAGGGATCTATAGAATGGAAGCGAGATCATTCAATGAGTTGAAGCTTCAAGTGATGGAAGTGATAGGGGATAATCCTGGTGTCACGTCGTTTCATGTTTCAAACGCGCTAGGGATAGAGGTTCCTAATGCTCGTATGTGTCTTTTTCGGCTCTATAGGCAGCGATTGGTGACGAGAACATGCGATGCAATGGGGATGTGGCGTAAGCTTCTGTTTCGATATGAGATTAATGGGCGTGGCCTAGACAGAATCCAATATTTGAAGGAAAGACAGGCTTGATGAAATGTCCATACGATCCAACCATAGAATGTAACTCTGACAGAAGAGATTGCCGCGGCTGTTACTATTACCAGAAAATTATTGGAGTATTACAATAGTAATGACTTGAAGACTGACTGTTAACTGCCATTAACAGAACAAGTCTTTAGACATGAAAATGTCAATGGGGTTAGCGTGCTGGACCAATTACTTCATAACTGACTTTTCCATGTTTGCCTTTCTTCCGCACTACCTTGCCCATGTCTGCGAGTTGGTTAAGCCTCATGTGAACGTAGGCCCTAGCGAAGTCAATGGTTTCGGCAACTTCTTTCGCCGAGGATGGTTTTCCAAGATTGTATAATGCCAGATAAACGTTTTTCAGAGGGTCTTTCAACCGTAGAGCTTCTTCCAAGATGAATCTAGGTAATTCAGACTCACTCATTTCTAACTACTCGTTTAATGAATGGTTGTTCGACAAATATAATCATTACTAAAAAAGTATGGGCGCGCGCGCGAAAATAATGGGCTGCTTAATAGTCCTTTTGGCTACAGCAATGGTCTAAAAGAGATCAACACATGAAACATAAGGGCTCTAAGTAGGTCTCTTTGAGTAGCTATTCCGGCCAATTTGTCATTCTTCACAATGAGTAGTCTTCGTGTTTTGTTTTTTTCCATGATCCTTATAGCCTTGAGTATTGGCGTTGTTTCGTCTATAGTTATTAGTGGTTGGGTCATGATCATTTTCATTTTTACTGTGGAGGCATCAAGTCCTTTAGCCACGACTCTTTGCAGAATGTCTCTTTCGGTGGTTATGCCCACGGGTTTTCCTTCTTTTGTCACAACAATGGAGCCTATGCGCTTTTCAGTCATCATTCTTGCTGCTTCTTGGACTGAACTATCTATATCTGTGGTTATAACAGGCGCACTCATAATGCTCTTTACAGTTGAGGGAGCTTCTTTTTCTTTCATCACTTTTTCTCCAAAAATTGTATCGTTCGCGTGGGACGTATTTTAGTCCTTGCTAGGTTTTTTAATTTTGATTAGGGTTGTGCTACTCTCGACTCCTGAAATCATCCGTATAGTGTCGAAAATGAATGTATCCAAGTCTTCCATTAATGGCACTTCTATTCTTACGAGGAGATCATACTCCCCATATACTACAACTGCTTCTTTCACTTGTGGCAATTTTTTAACGTTTAGAAAAACATCTTTATCCATACCTGGTTTAACTCTTAACAGCACATAGGCGGTAACCATCTGGCTTCCTCAATCTGTCTTGAAATGTGGGAATATTTCAGCTGCGATTGTATTTATTGATTTGCGTATATTAGGTCCTATTGGTGACCCAACCACTAATTGAGTAATTCCAAGCTTTAATAGTTTATCAATTTTTTCAACGCAAACCTCGGGAGTACCACAGATAGAAAAGGCTTCAATCATTTCAGGTGTCACATAAGAAAATACTTCTTTCCATTTTCCATGCACTATAGCATCTCTAATTTTATTCGAGTTTTGTATTGAAATTCCATGCCTTTCCAAGATTATTTCGGGGCACCCTGCGACAATATACGCCACTACTGGAGTGACTACTTTCATGGCTTTTTCCATGTTTTGCGCCACCGAAAAAGAGGTGTACGCTCCAATATCCAAATTTTCTCTAATCTTCTTTCCAGCTTTTTCGGCTCCTTGATGAATGAAGGCTAGCGCATTTTTAACATCTTTTGGGCTGGCAGCGTTGATTAGAACACCGTCACCGATTTCACCAGCCAATATCAACATCTTTGGCCCTTGAGCCCCGATGTAGATGGGAATTGAACTCGTCATTCGAAAGTTGAGTTTTGCTCCAGAAATGTTAAAGATCTCTCCATCAAACTCGAGATTCTTTCCCGAAGTGATTTCACGAATTATCCGTACTGCCTCTCGAATGGTAGAAAGTGGTTTCTTCTGTTCTATATTAACCATCTCGAGGGTGGTTTTGTCTCCGGCTCCTAGCCCGCAAATGACTCTTCCGGGCGCAACTTCGTTGAGAGAGGCGACTGACTGGGCTGTGACCACTGGATGAAAAAAGTACGGGTTTGTGACCCCAGGCCCGAACTTAATTTTGTCTGTATAAGCAGAGACAATGGATAAAGCGACGTACACGTTGCGATTGTTGAAATGATCTGTAATCCAAAGATAAGTGAATCCAGTTTTTTCGGCTTGAATTGCATAGTAAGTTGTTTTCCAATAAAGATCTCGAGGAACAAATTCTATTCCAAATTCAGCCATTTGCCTTATAACTCCAGCATGAAAGTAAAGCTGACGTTTTCCTTAAATCTCTATTAGTCGGTTTACTTTGTTTTATCCTTCTCTTACCTTTTACGCTTAATCTTAATCTGCGTATGGGTGGAGAAGGTTGTAAATAACTAAAATGAGGCTACCCTTTAATAGCGATTTCGTTTTCATGTTGGCTCTTCACTCTTCTGCATGAAGGGCAGACCCATGACCGTTCAACAGCCTTGTTATGCTGCTTAACATGTTCATAAGGAGTCCTTGAGCGCGCGCGCCTAGGTCAATTCATTGACAGTGAAGTAAGTCATATTGAAGAGGGTTCATGGTTTAACAAGTGGCCTAACATCTTCATTGCCATTGGACCACCAAAAGAGTTAGAGGCTGAAGAGCCTTAACCTCTCTCTTTTTTCTAACACAAGTTTTAAGATTCTATTGTAGGATACTTTCTCATTAGGTTATAAAAATGGCTGAAATTGTGCATTTCAATCAAATCAAACTGCAGTTGAAGAAAAACAACAACCACATTTTAAGAATAGGTAAGAACATTGATGTAGTCTACAAAAACATCTTATCTTTAGGCGAGAACATTGAAAAACTTAACGAAAATCTCAAAAAATTGTGCAGAACTCTCTTGACCAAATAGAGAGAATTGTTTCTAATACCAACACCGTGGTAGAAGATGCGCGCGCTCGCCTTCTAAGACAATAACTTTCCCTTTTTTTGTTTCAACTGATTTATAATAGTTATCTTGAATTCACAAGAAATAAGAACGTTATGCCTCTATATCACTTTCCAATTCATAAAAGGAAGAAAAAGGTATGAACAGATATTTTGTTTTGCTGAAAACGGATCCAGCAAAAAACAGCAATATCACACAGAAACTGAGAGGCCTTCCAGAGCAACCTTACCAAGGAGTTAGACTTTACTACACCATGAACTGTTTCGGAACCTGGGACCTAGCAATATGGTTTGAAGCCCATAACCACGACAGCGTCATCGACTTTGTACAAACGAAAATAGCCCCAATCCCAGGCGTCCTCGAAACATACACTATTCCAACAACTCCAATAAAAGAATACGTCAACTGGAAATAGCAATCTCAATTATCTACAAACCCCTTCCCTTTTTTCTAAGAAAGATTAAATTTCCTTGTGAACATAATGTATGTGGGAGAGGTTAGAACTTCAAGGCGTTACTTGACGTTGACCGACCCGTCGGACAGCTTTGAAGTTGTTGATGCTGCGCCTCTCCCTCTTCCATGTTTGAACATCTTGAAGAGCCAGAGGCCGAAGAAGACTCTTAACTTTCGTCTTTTTTTCATTAACGTTTGATATTTCCTTTGTGGAATATTGGCCTCTAGGAAGCACTCCTTTTTAGAATTGCTTCTCCAGTTTTCAGCTACAGACGAATGTTATAGAAGAGTTTGTCAGGACGTTGGTTGATGAAGAGATATAAGCGCCGAAATCGGTCGAGTATTATTGCTGAGGTTTTGGAGATTGCAAAGAATGGTTGTTTAAAGACTCAGATCATGTATAGGGCAAACTTGAGTTTTGCCCAGTTAAATGAGTATTTGAGGTTTCTTTTGCAGGTGGGGGTTTTGAAGGAGACTAACGAGGATGGGAAGCATGTTTATAGGATGACTCGGAAGGGTGCCAGATTTCTTCAGAGCTATTATGAACTTAGAGATTTGTTGCGTAGGAAGAGAACACACTAATAGAGGAATCTTATAGAAGAATGTTCCATAACTTTCAAGTTCAAGAAACATTGTAATGAAATCAGGGAATGCGTAAGCGTCTCTCAAAAGCGTTGAAAGAGAAAGGAGAGATTTTTTACCTACGCACTCCCTTCATCTGTGAAGACACAATCAGAAGTATCATATATATTTTCTCTGTTCGGGAATTAAGTTGCTTAACCTTCCCTTTTTTCTCATTTCCAAAAATGCTAGGCTCGAAGATACTCTTTAACTTGTCTTCTAAGCTCTGGAAATTCATCCAGTATATCTTTAACTATGCGCCAACGCATTTCTTGAAGCTTACGCATGCTTTATATTGTGTCGCAATACACTATAAAGGTTATGTCTATCTGTTTAACTGTTCTATATCACACAAAAAGAAGAAGAGGCTGAAAGTGAATAAGGGTACCGCTACCTTTAACCTCTCTCTTTTTTTCACTAAATATGAATCCTAACTTCACAAGTTTGATATTGCATGCTTGGATTTTCTGAAACTGAGCGCATGAAGCGTGGAAGATGTGCGCCCCTTCCTTTTTGGGGTTCACACATACCCTTCCCAGGGTAATAGAAATCTTAACCTTTCCTTTTTTCTTTGTCTAATGTTTCCATTCTGGAATATTGGCTTTCTAGGAGCGCTCCTTTTTAGTTTTGCTTCTCTAGGTTTCAGCTACATATGAATGGTATAGAACAATCTGTAGGTGTAGATTTGTCCAATCATAAACACAGAGATCGGTTAAGTATCGTGGCTGAGATTCTGGAGATTGCTATGGATGGAAGTTTGAAGACTCAGATCATGTACGCAGGAAACCTAAGTTTTGCGCAACTTAATGAGTATCTAGAGTTTCTTCTCAAAACTAGGCTTCTAGAAAAGGGCTGCAGAGACAATAAGAGTGTCTATAGGGCAACTCAAAAAGGCAAAACATTTCTACACAACTATTATGAGGTTGTGAAGTTGTTGCAGAACGAAGAAGAGGAAGAGAATAGCATTTTCCTCCGAAGTACCCATCTTAACCATAATAGACTCTCTTATAGAAACAGAAGAAAAGTCTAGTGTTGTTCAACCTGTAACATTGTAACAAAGGTACTCCTTATATAGAAATTAATCTTGCTTGCCTTCCAAAACCTTCTGAAGTATCTTCCGTAATTCTGCGAGTTCAAGTTCAACTCGATTCAGCCTAGTCTTAAGGTCAACGTTTTCCTCTTCTAGGGCTGAGGTTTGTTCCCTAAGTTACTGATCTTCCACTTCAAAGACTGAAACATTAGGCATGGCTCCAAGATAGGCTTTCGCAATTTTACCTGACTCTTAAAGCCTCAAATAGGCATCATCTAAATATTCTGCATGACCCATCAAAGCGTGAGTGACATCCAAATCTAAACCTATTTTGGTTCTGAAGAATTTCCTTAATGAATGTAGGTGATAGAGTCTTCTGTTAGTGTTGTTGTCACGTATGCCTATTCCAGCTTTTTCACAAGCTTGGTTCCACATATACCTAACATTGCTAGGGGTCCAAGGGAATATTCATGAAGAAAAAAGAGGAGAGGGTTGCCTAGCTTACATCTCTTTAAGCATTATGACCAATTCGGGCAATCCAAGTGAATCTATAGTTTCTATTGTTTTTTCTGGCTCTAAAATCATAGCAGCTTCAAGGATTCGTTGTAGTCCAACTTCTGTGGCAAGTTGATCTCTCTGCCAATAGTAGAGGATAGTCTTCGCCAGATCACTGGGCATCTTCTCGGCATTTGACGAATTCAGAACGATGTCTACTAATTTTTCTGATGCAATCGCCCAAAGAGAAGTAGGTATTTTTCTCGCAATTCTCTCTAAGGCCACTCACAATCACCAACAGTTGTGTGTTCAATTATTAGTATTGTTTTGACGAAAATAAGCTTTACGGTGACGAAAATCGTATATAGAATGTTACACCTTGGAATTTTCCAGCCATATTTAAGTAAACGAAGATAAGAAATTGGGAATAAGATTTACGATTTTCGATCATTCATGTATTCTGAAGTTGCACAATTATGGTAATATGGATACGAAAGATGTATAAATAGCGAAGCGAAAATAGTTATTTCCTTAGTATGGTGATGAAAATTGTCTTTTATCGACACACTCGATATGAAGATTCTAAAATCGCTTCAAGTAGACGCTCGAAAACCTACAGTTAAGATTGCGAGGGAAGTGAACGCAAATGAAGCAACTGTGCGAAGAAGAATACAGAAGCTTATTAGAGATGGGATAATTGAGCGTTTTACGGTTGTGCTTGATTATCACAAACTTGGAAGAGTAATTAAAGCCTTTATTGGTTTGCGTGTGCAACCAGCGAAACTAAAGGATATAGTAGACCATCTTTCTAAACATCCTGATATTCAAGTCTTGTATAGAACCAGTGGTGACACTGATATCTTCACTGAAGTCATCTTTGAAAGGATGGAAGATCTAAACGCTTTTCTTGAAGAAGAATTGAACTTGGAAGGAATTGTAGGGACAATAGTGACAATCGTGATTGGTCCCTACAAACGTTGTCCTTGGACAGGTCTTTAAGGCTCACCTAAATTCGTTCTTTTCTTTTTGTCAGCTATGAGAACAGTTACATTCTGGATTTTGGATGGGTGAAGCTTAAATTCGAAACCAAGCATCGTCTCGAAGTAGCCTAGAAGGTAGGGAATTGGAATTATGGAGAACTCGACCCTTATCTCGTTTTGAAATCTTTCAAATTTTCCCCATCCCATGATTGCCAGTTCCTTCAAAACAAGAGACCAGTTACTTGGACGCGAAAAATCTGCATCTTTGAAAAACGGATTGACAATTTTTCGTTTAAAGGCGGTAGCTCTTGCGGCGTCATAGATTTCACGGTTTGTTAAGGCATGAAAGAGGTCGGTAAGCATGGTGGAGTCCATTATGAGAACTCTTCCGCCTCCCATGCGGTAGGTGTACGGAAGCCAGTCATGTAAAGATAGCCTCCTGTAAAATTCAAGAGCAGTGCTAACTGCTTCTTCTTTGTTTCTTACAAAGTGTGTTTTCTCCAAGAAGGAGATGTACTTATACAAATCATCAGATATGTTGACAGTTATTTTCTTCAATGGACATTCCTCATGATGCTTTGTTTAGGTGACCGATGTTGAATCTTCTTAGGCTAAAACTTATGTTTTGTCCTTTCCAGTTCTCTCTTGAGGAACGTTTTCTTTTTTGATTAACTTTCTCTAGAACGATCTAAAATCTTTGGAACAACCCATTCGAATCCCACTGCCATCATGTGCACTCCTGCAGCTTTTGTTGTGCTCTTTATTTCCCTAACAATTTCGCCGAAAATTTCGATGTTCTCTTC
>Ga0209636_10005124_pt1 | contig 13398 bp, 7 predicted proteins | sample DeeMarSWOR152_54_FD_187464 | JGI IMG/M metagenome (GOLD analysis project Ga0209636, IMG submission 187464) | Marine sediment microbial communities from White Oak River estuary, North Carolina - WOR-1-52-54 (SPAdes) (version 2) | ecosystem: Environmental > Aquatic > Marine > Intertidal zone >...
CTTGTTTAAAAACACCACCAGATACGGCACGTTCACCTGCCGCGCCAGTAACACATGCTCGCGCGTCTGCGGCATCGGACCATCGGCCGCCGATACCACCAGCACCGCACCGTCCATCTGCGCTGCACCAGTAATCATGTTCTTGATATAATCCGCGTGTCCCGGACAATCCACATGCGCATAATGACGCTTGTCAGTCTCATATTCAGCATGATGCACATTGATCGTTAATCCCCGCGCCTTCTCCTCCGGTGCATTGTCAATCTCATCATAACTCTTGGCCTGGGCTAATCCCTTTCGGGATAATAGATTGGTGATCGCCGCCACCAGCGTCGTCTTGCCGTGATCCACATGTCCGATCGTCCCGATATTCACATGCGGCTTGGTCCGCTTAAATTTCTCCTTCGCCATGATTGAATACCTCCGTTATAAAGTCCCTTTAAAATTAGTGATAAACTCATTAATTAAACGCATAACTACCGGCAAATATTTGTTTCACTTGCTCCTGGGGAAGTTGCTCATAGTGTGAAAATTCCATCGTATGCGTCGCCCGTCCCTGTGTTAAAGACCTTAGAGTCGTTGTATAGCCAAACATTTCGCTCAGCGGAACGGTTGCCGATACGATCTGTAAATTCTTTCTAACATCCATCTTATTAATCTTAGCCCGTTTTGAATGCAAAAAATTAACCACCTCACCCAAATATTCTTCAGGTACAGTTACATCCACCTTCATGATGGGTTCTAATAATACTGGATTTGCTTTTTCAGCAGCATGTCGGAACGCCATTGAACTGGCTATCTTATATGCTATCTCTGTGGACTCGTCTTGGTCAAAACTTCCATCAATCAATTTTGCCTTTACATCAATCACCTGATAGCCGAACAACACGCCACCCAGCATTGCTTCTTTAATCCCTTCTCTGATTGGATGAACAAATTGTCCCGGAATTTTATCAGGAGATATCAGATTTACGAACTGCAAACCTTTACCAATTTCATTTGGTTCTAATTCTAGGATAACAACCGCAAATTGATTTTTCCCGGCTATCTGCTTGATGAATCGGCCTTCACCCTGTGCTATGCTTGTAATTGACTCTTTATAAGCAACCTGTGGCTTACCGATGTTCGCCTTGACCCTGAATTCCCTGGTCAGTCGATCAACTAAAATATCTAAATGAAGTTCACCCATTCCCGAGATGACTGTCTGCCCCGTCTCCTCATCGTTTTTCACCAGGAATGTGGGATCTTCATCTGCTAATCGATTCAACGAGCTAACCAAACGATCCTGATCAGCTTTGGTTTTCGGTTCAATCGCAATCGACACCACTGGTTCAGGGAATTCCATACTCTCTAGCGCGATCGGATGTTTATCCACACTAAGCGTATGTCCTGTTTTGGTCGTTCGAAAGCCCGCAATCGCAACGATTTGTCCAGCGTGCACTTCTTTTAAATCTTCCCGCTTATTGGAAGACATTTGCAAAATTCTGCCAATTCGCTCGTGCTTTCTTGTATTCGTGTCATACACACTTTGTCCAACTCTTGCATTTCCTGAATAAACACGAATATAGGTCAATTTTTCAACGAACGGATCGCTAGTAATTTTAAAAGCTAATGCACAAAAATATTCATCATCCGAAACTTTTCGTGTTTCCTCTCTCCCGGTCTTTGGATTAAGCCCTTTTATTGGTGGTACATCGAGAGGAGACGGTAAATAGTCTACAATCGCATCCAGTAAAGGCGTAACACCTTTATTTTTTAAAGCAGAGCCACAAAGAACAGGCGTCAATTGAACTTGAACGGTTGTTTTACGAATCGCTGCTTTGATTTCAGACTCTTCTATATCATGCGCTTCAAGATATTTTTCTAAAATATGGTCATCGAATTCGGACAATCTTTCTAACATTTGGCTGCGAAACAATTCAGCTTTCTCGATATATTCTGAAGGGATATCTAATTCCTTTACCATCGCACCTAACGTGGTTTCATCAAAAACCAGGTACTTCATTTTAATCAGGTCGATGATGCCGCTGAAATGATCGCCTTCGCCGACCGGTATTTGAACAACTAACGGTATGGCGCCTAAATGGCTCTTAATCATCTCCACTGCCTTGAAAAAATCAGCACCGATTCGATCCAGCTTATTAATAAACGATATTCTGGGTATCTTATACCGATCAGCCTGTCGCCACACTGTTTCAGACTGAGGTTCGACGCCCCCAACGCCACAAAAGACCGCAACTGCACCATCCAATACTCTTAATGAACGCTCAACCTCGACTGTAAAATCTACATGGCCGGGTGTGTCGATTATATTAATTTGACTATTTTTCCATCTGCAGCTTATAGCTGCCGCTGTGATGGTGATACCGCGTTCCTTTTCCTGAACCATCCAATCCATTGTTGCGGTACCCTCATCTACTTCGCCAATCCGGTGAACCTTTCCTGTATAATATAAAATCCGTTCGGTGGTCGTTGTCTTCCCCGCATCGATATGCGCCATGATTCCGATATTTCGAATCTGTTCGAGCTTCCTGTTTCCAGACATAAAAAACTCCACTGAACCTATTTAGAGAGTATCTATTTCAATCGTTTTCCTCCCTAAAGTTGTGGAGAAAATTAATTACTGATTGTACTAGATGACTTACTGAAACTGTTTATTTGATCGGTCACCTGATCATTACTCACTACCACCTAAAATGTGCAAATGCCTTATTTGCTTCCGCCATTTTGTGGGTGTCTTCGCGTTTTTTTATTGAAGCTCCTTCTTTACTCGATGCGGCAATTAATTCTGATGCCAGTTTATCAGCCATGGTTTTTTCATTCCTGGCTTTGGAAAAACCGATAATCCATCGAATTGCCAGCGCATGTCGACGACTCTCATTAACTTCAACTGGAACCTGATAAGTGGCTCCACCAACTCGTCTTGATTTTACTTCGAGAATCGGTTTTACATTATTTAATGCCTGATAAAATAGATCTAATCCATTTTTACCGGTACGAGCTTCAATCTTTTCAATGGCATCATAGAAAATTGTTTCAGCAACGCTCTTCTTACCCTTCTTCATTAAGCCGTTAATAAATTTGGTAACGACAATACTATTATATTTTGGATCGGGTAATACTTCTCTAGTAACTACTCTCTTTCTTCTAGGCATAATTTCTATCTATTTATATTCCGAATGAAAGAATTAACTCTTTTTTCTTTTTGTCCCATACTTGGATCTGCCCTGTGCTCGATCCTGAACCCCAGCCGTATCTAATACCCCACGTATGATATGATAACGAACTCCGGGAAGGTCCTTGACACGACCACCGCGGATCAAAACGATCGAGTGTTCCTGTAAGTTATGACCTTCTCCAGGAATATAAGCTGTTACTTCAAAACCATTTGTTAAACGGACTCTAGCAACTTTTCGTAAAGCTGAGTTCGGTTTTTTCGGCGTTGTGGTGTAAACTCTTGTACACACCCCACGACGTTGGGGCGCCCCAGTAAGTGCAGGAGCCGACGTTTTCTTCGTAACTTTCTTTCTTCCACTTCTAACTAATTGATTTATCGTTGGCAATCCTGATCTCCATTTTTTAAAGTGCAAAATATAAATAAAAAATTTTTAAATAGCAATATTTTTTTTGATAGGTATAACATTTCTGAATATAATCTATATATAATCTATGGCTCCACTGTTTCTTCTAACACCTCTTCTTTTGCCATTTCTATCGTCTCCAGCTCAGATTCCTCAACAGTGGGACTATAGACCTTTATTTTTCTATATTTATTCAATCCTGTTCCAGCCGGTATCAAGTTACCCATGACGACATTCTCTTTTAAGCCGCGCAAATAATCAATTTTACCTTCAATTGAAGCATCTGTCAGCACCCGTGTTGTCTCTTGAAATGAAGCAGCCGAAATAAAACTTTCTGTTGTTAACGAAGCCTTTGTAATGCCTAACAATAACGGCTGAAAAGTCGCCGGACGAGCCGGTCTTGATTTAACCGGTGTTTTTTTGGCTTTTGTTAATTTTTGATTTAAACGTTCAAACTCCGTACGACTTAATAACTCATTAACTTTCAAATCAGAATCGCCCGGATCGGTAATGACTACCAGGCTTCGGATCTTATTATTTTCATCCTGAAATGTGATTCGATCCACCTGATCTCCCGGCAGGTAATAGGTATCTCCTGGATCTTCTACTTTAATTTTTTGAAGCATCTGACGAACGATGACTTCAATGTGTTTATCATTAATTCTTACTCCCTGCAGCCGATAAACTTCTTGAATCTCATTAACGAGGTATTCCTGAACTTTGTTAGCCCCCATAATAGTCAGAATGTCATGTGGTGCTATCGAACCTTCACATAACTTTTCACCAGCTTCAACGTAATCGCCATCATGTACTAAAATATGTTTACCATAAGGAATCTGGTATGTTTTTTCTTCCTGACCATCTCGCGAAGTTACGGTAATTTTACGAACACCCCGTCTGATTTCACCAAACTTCACTCGTCCATCAATTTCACTGACAATAGCAGGATCCTTAGGACGACGTGCCTCAAATAATTCAGCCACCCGGGGTAAACCACCGGTAATATCCCTTGTCTTTGAAATTTCTCGTGGTATTTTAACCAGAAAATCCCCGGCTTTTAAATAATCTCCATCTTTCACCTGAATTGATGATCGTATTGGAAGAATATATGTACTCAGTTCGTTTTCTTCTTCGTCAAGAATTCGAATTTGAGGACTCAAACTTCTATTTCTTGATTCAATAATAACTCTCTGGCGTAGCCCGGTTGCTTCATCAGCTTCTTCGCGATAGGTAACATTTTCTATGATATCAACAAATTCTACTTTTCCTGAATTAAATGTTAAAATACCGGTGACATAAGGATCCCATCGGAAAAGTACCTGACCTTTTTTAACCTCAGTTTCCTCTTTGACAAGAATTTGAGCACCGTACGGGACAATATAAACGGAAAGCGTCCGATTATCTTCATCGATTAATTTAATTTTTCCATTTCGGGCTATTGCTATATAATATCCTTCCTCACGTTCCACATACCTCAAATTTTCATAATGAACAAAACCGTCCTGTTTTGCAGAAGCCTGTGACTGGGCAGCGATTCTGGCTGCTGTACCGCCAATGTGGAAAGTTCGTAAGGTCAACTGGGTACCTGGCTCTCCAATGGATTGTGCAGCCATGACACCAACCGCTTCACCTATGTTGACTAATTTTCCCGTTGCCAAATTTCTTCCATAACACAGACCACACACCCCTCTTTTGGCTTCACAAGTGAGTACTGATCTAATATTAACACTTTCAATACCAGCGTTGTAAATTTTGTCTGCTATATTCTCGTCAATTAAACTTCCACCTTCTACTAATACATTTCCTTCTTCATCAAACACATCTTCGGCTGAAACTCGTCCTAAAATTCGATCTCGGAGCGGCTCAATCACTTCTTCACCTTCTTTCAGGTCTCCGATGCGCAGTCCCAATATGGTTCCACAATCAGGCTCAGTGATAATCACGTCTTGAGCGACATCGACCAGGCGGCGGGTTAAATATCCAGCATCTGCTGTTTTTAAAGCCGTATCGGCTAAACCTTTTCGTGCGCCATGAGTCGAGATAAAATATTCCAGTACCGATAAGCCTTCTTTGAAATTCGACATAATGGGATTTTCGATGATTTCTCCCATTTCACCGGTCATTTTCTTTTGCGGTTTGGCCATCAATCCGCGCATAGCGGCTAACTGACGAATCTGTTCCCGTGAACCGCGTGCCCCTGAATCTGCCATCATATAAATTGGATTAAAACCACTATTGGACTTCTTCAGTTTTTCCCACATGGTTTCGGCAACGTCACTTGTGGTATGTGTCCAAATATCTATAATTTTATTATATCGCTCACCATCGGTAATAATTCTATTCTCATACTGCTTCATAATTTTTTCAACTTCACTAATCGATTTTTGTAGAATTTGTGGTTTCTCTGCTGGTGTTATTACATCATCCATACCGATGGTGATACCGGCCTTCATGGCGTAATAAAATCCCAATTGTTTGATTTTATCCAGAAAAACGGCAGTTGTATAATTACCTAATTTGCTATAAACATTAGCGATAATCTCTTCCACTCTTCTCTTGGTGAGCAGTTCATTGACGAAATCAATCCCTTCTGGTAAAATCTGATTGAATATCACTCTTCCAGTTGTTGTATCAATAATCCTTCCATTAATTCTAACTTTAATTTTGGCATGAAGCCCAACTATGTTATTTTCGTAAGCTATAAGAACCTCTTCGGGGGAGGAAAACAATTTGCCCTCTCCGGATTCATCAATTTTAGTCTTTGTTAGATAATAACATCCCAGTACTATATCCTGACTGGGGATTGCCAGAGGACGTCCATGAGCCGGCGAAAGGATATTATGAGTCGAAAGCATTAGGATTTTCGTCTCTACCTGCGCATAAAAAGATAATGGAATATGGACCGCCATTTGATCGCCATCGAAATCTGCATTAAACGCTGCACATACCAATGGGTGAATTTGAATGGCTTTTCCTTCGATCAGTACCGGTTGAAAAGCCTGGATCCCCAATCGGTGCAACGTGGGAGCGCGGTTCAATAATATCGGATGATCTTCAATAATTTCTTCTAAAATCTCCCACACTTCGTTGCCGCGTTTTTCAACCATCTTTTTTGCACTCTTAACAGTCTTTACCAGCCCTCTTGATACCAGCTTTCGTATCACAAATGGCTTAAACAACTCAAGCGCCATTTCCTTTGGCAGACCACATTCGTGCATTTTCAGCTCTGGTCCCACAACGATCACTGAGCGACCAGAATAATCGATTCGTTTCCCTAACAGGTTTTGACGAAATCGCCCCTGTTTCCCTCGCAACATATCGGAGAGTGACTTCAAGGCTCGATTACCGTCAGATCGAACCGCCGCCGTCTTTCTACCATTATCAAATAACGAATCGACTGCTTCCTGTAACATTCGTTTCTCATTGCGAAGAATGACCTCTGGAGCCTTTATTTCCAGCAATTTCTTCAGTCGATTATTTCGTATGATGACACGTCGATAAAGATCATTCAAATCTGATGTCGCAAATCTTCCTCCCTCCAGGGGAACAAGTGGACGCAGTTCCGGTGGAATAACAGGGATTACAGTCATCACCATCCAGTCAGGTTTGTTCTCTTTATGAAATTTGCTCCGTTTAAATGCCTCAATGACTTTCAATCGTTTTAAGGCTTCGGTCTTTCGCTGTATGGAGGAATCAACCTGAATTTGGTGGCGTAATTCATCTGATAATTGGACAATATTGGTCCGCTTAAGGAGATCGAGAACCGCTTCTCCACCGATCTTTACGATAAATTGTTCACTCTCATCTTCTGGTTCTTCTGTCACCTCGGGAAAGTCACTGATAATCCTGAAATATTCATCTTCGCTAAGTAGCTCTTTCGCTTTTAAGCCACTCTTTCCTGGCTGAATGACAACATAAGACTCATAATAAATAATTTTTTCCAGATCAGACATGCTCATGCCGAGGATGTAGCCAATTTTTGAAGGGAGCGATTTCCAATACCAGATATGGATTACGGGTACCGCAAGTGTGATATGACCCATTCGTTCCCTGCGGACGCTCTTCATGGTGACTTCAACACCGCAGCGATCACAGATTATCCCCTTATATCGAATACGCTTATATTTACCGCAATGACATTCCCAGTCACGGACAGGACCGAATATTTTTTCGCAAAATAGTCCGTCTTTCTCGGGCTTAAAAGACCGATAATTGATTGTTTCGGGCTTGGTAACCTCTCCATGAGATCGTTCCAGAATTTTATCTGGTGAGGAAAGGTTTATCGACATTGCTGTAAAATTTGCCTTGACTGTAATATCTGGTCTTATCGACATCATTTAGGGAAAATCCCCTTCCTTTCGTATAAGATTTAATATTTGGGAAACCTTTTTAAATAAAATTTAAACCCGATGTGAAATATGCTGGTGAAATTAAATTAATTAAGGTCTTCCATCTTTGATATCCAGTAATTCCACATCTAAACCTAATCCCATGAGTTCTCGAATCAATACATTAAATGACTCTGGTAATCCCGGGTCAGGTAATGTATCACCTTTTACAATCGCCTCATATACCTTAGAACGTCCTCGAACATCATCAGATTTAACAGTTAAAATTTCCTGTAAGGTATGAGCAGCCCCATAAGCTTCTAATGCCCAGACTTCCATCTCTCCAAATCGCTGCCCACCAAATTGAGCTTTCCCACCAAGCGGTTGCTGAGTAATCAGAGAATAGGGACCGATTGAGCGGGCATGAATTTTATCCTCTACTAAATGGGAAAGCTTCATCATGTATATATAGCCAACTGTCACCTCTTGATCAAATCGCTCCCCAGTCTGACCATCATAAAGAACTGTTTTTCCACTGAGCGACAGACCGGCTTTTTCCATCTCATCTTGAATTTCTTCATAACTGGCACCATCAAACACTGGCGAAGCATACATCACCTTCAGGATTTTAGCAGCCCAACCCAGGTTCGTTTCCATAATCTGACCTAGATTCATTCGTGATGGTACCCCCAGAGGATTCAAAACAATATCAACTGGCGTTCCATCCGGCAAAAATGGCATATCTTCAATTGGTACAATCTTAGCAACGACACCTTTGTTGCCATGACGCCCTGCCATCTTATCACCCACCATCAATTTTCGTTTCTTCGCTACATAAACCTTGGCTAATTGAACAATTCCCGGTGGTAACTCATCACCTACAGTAATTTTAAATTTTCTCGTTTCATACTCTTCATCTAAGGATGAAAGTTTCTCATAAAATTTCTCTAAAATCTCTCCGATCAATTGATTTCGTTCTTCATCTTCTACGAGCGACTTAGTGAGATCGATCTTATCAAAATCAACATCTGCTAATGCTTCTTTTTTTAAAAATGCTTTCGCTCGGATAACAATCTTTCCAGTTTCGATATCACGAATGCCCGCCGAATATTGACCATCCAATACTTTTAGCAGCTTTTTGTCTCTTGATTTGCGAACTCTTTGCTTTTCGGATACTAACCATTGATCAAGTTCTTCTGTCTTTTTCTTATCCTGCCTTTTGGTTTTCGCATCCCGTTTTTTTCTGGAAAAGAGTTTCGTATCAATAACAGTTCCCTTTAAGCCTGTCGTTGCTTTCAGCGAAGCATCTTTCACATCACCTGCTTTTTCACCGAAAATTGCTTTCAATAATTTTTCTTCCGGTGTAGGATCAGTTTCACCTTTTGGAGTAACCTTGCCAACCAGAATATCCCCTTCTCTTACCTCAGCACCTACTCTAACAATTCCGTTTTCATCCAGATCTTTGGTCGCTTCTTCACTAATATTAGGGATTTCTCGGGTAAGTTCCTCTTCACCTCGTTTCGTATCCCTGACTTGAAGTTCAAATTGTTCGATATGAATTGAAGTATATACATCATCCTGAACAACTCTCTCTGAGATAACAATCGCATCTTCAAAATTGTATCCCCGCCACGGCATAAAAGCAACCAGAATATTCTTACCCAGTGCCAATTCTCCACCCTGAGTGGCGCATCCATCAGCTAACACATCTCCTGGTTTAACATGATCCCCTACTTTGACAAACGGTATCTGATTGGTACAGGTATCCTGATTGGTTCGCACAAATTTATCTAAAGGATAGACATCGACTTCATCCCGTTCAAAGTCCAATAATTTTTTCCTGTTAAGTTCACTGGTTTCTTCTTCGTCAGTACATCGGACAGCTATTTCGTTAGCTGATACTTTTTCAACGATTCCGTTGTGTTGGCAGATTATCAGCGCTCTTGAATCTCTCGCTACTTTTTGTTCCATTCCAGTACCAACTAAGGGCGACTCAGGTCTTAATAGAGGAACCGATTGTCGTTGCATATTGGAACCCATTAAAGCCCTGTTGGCATCATCGTGTTCCAGGAACGGTATTAATGACGCAGCGGCAGAAACCATCTGTGTTGGTGAGACGTCCATATAATTTACCACCTCTGGCGACACTAATGGGAAATCACCTTGGCTTCGAACCTGGACCCTCTCATTAACAAATTTTCCTTCTTCGTCTATGGGGGCATTCGCTTGAGCGATATAAAGTTGTTCTTCATCATCTGCCGATAAATATTCAATTTCATTCCTGACACGTCCCTCAACCACTTTACGATAGGGTGTTTCGATGAATCCCAGATCATTAATTCTGGCAAAAGTAGTGAGCGAAGAAATCAAACCAATATTCGGTCCCTCTGGAGTTTCAATCGGACATAATCGACCGTAATGCGTATAATGCACATCACGAACTTCAAAACCGGCACGCTCTCTTGTTAATCCTCCTGGTCCTAACGCAGAGAGACGACGTTTATGAGTCATTTCTGCTAAGGGATTGGTTTGATCCATAAATTGTGATAATTGACTGGTACCAAAAAATGTATTAATAACGGATAAAATGGTACGAGCATTAATTAAATCCTGTGGTGTCAGATTTTCGCTCTCCCTGAGATTCATCCGTTCTTTAACGGTCCTTGCCATTCGAGATAGACCAACGCTCATCTGGGCAGATAATTGCTCACCCACCGTTTTAATTCGTCGATTTCCCAGATGATCAATATCATCAGAAGAACGTTTACCATTTCTTAAATCTAATAAGTACTTAATAATTGAAACGATATCTTCCTGGGTTAAAACAGTTAAATCAGGATCAATTTTAATCGCCAATTTTTTATTTAATCGATAACGCCCGACTTCACCTAAATCATACCGCTTTGGATTGAAGAATAACCGGTCAACTAATCCCCTGGCTGTTTCAATATCAGGAGGATCACCAGAGCGCAACTGCCGATAGATAAGCTCCAGCGCTTCTTTTTCAGATTTTGAAGGATCTTTGCGCAACGTATTATTGATAACCTCAGGACTCAGTGTTGGGCTTTGCTTTAAAAATTTAATCGACTTGATATCTGTTTCTTTGATACGTTGCAAAGTTTCTGAATCCAACAGCGAGTCCTTTTCTATCAGGATTTCCCCGGTCTCATAATCAATTACATCCAGAAGAATAGTATGATCAACATAAGAATCAATGTTTGGATCATCAACCTTTATCTCCTCAGCCAGATCAAATAATTCAAACAGTTGCTGATCAGTTGAGTAGCCTAATGCACGTAGAAGCGCAGTCACCGGAAATTTTTTACGTCGATCAATATAGACGTACATAACATCGTTAATATCTGTTAAGAACTCCAGCCATGATCCACGAAGCGGAATGATCCTCGCCGAATAAATTTTAGATCCATTGGGGTGTTTCATTTCATCAAAGAATACACCGGGAGATCGATGCAACTGACTCACAACAATCCGTTCAGCACCATTGATAATAAAAGTACCCCGATTGGTCATGATCGGTATATTGCCCAGATAAACAATTTGCTCAATCGTATCTGTGATCTCTTCGCCATCACTATCTGGATCTTTAACGGAAAGACGGAGCTTTGCCTTAAGTGGCACCGAGTAAGTTCCACCACGCTCCTGACATTCTTTAACAGTATACTTGGGTTTCTCGATATAATATGAGACAAACTCGAGAATAAAATTTTCTCGACTGTCGACAATGGGAAAAATACTGTTAAAAACTACTTGAAGTCCTTTATTCTCCCGTTGCTCAGGATCAACATCGGGTTGTAGAAATTGCTCAAACGACTGCAATTGAATATTGAGCAAATCCGGGAGTTCTGCAACTGTCGTTATTTTTGCAAATGACTTTCTCTCTGTGTTTGTCATTAGCATGAAGAGATTTACCCCTTTTAATTCTTAATGCTTTTCACTTTCTTAACAACAAAAATAATTTTCAAATCAAGTTAATAAGTCTATATTTTTATTAACTACAATTTCGATGAGTATTAAATCTAAATTTGGATCAAAGATTACTTGATATCGATTGTAGCCCCCACCTCTTCGAATTTTTTCTTGATCGTTTCTGCTTCCTCTTTCGAGACACCTTCTTTCACCGCTTTCGGAGCAGAATCCACAAGATCTTTGGCTTCCTTTAATCCCAGAGATGTTACTTCTCGTACAACTTTGATGACCTGAATCTTTTTATCACCAACAGCAGAAATAACCACATCAAATTCTGTCTGTTCTTCGGCTGCCTCCTGTGGTGCCGCTGGTGCACCACCTGGAACAGCCGTTGGAGCCATGACAGCAGCCTGGGCCGAAACTCCAAATTTATCTTCCAGAGCTTTGATTAATTCGACTAACTCCAGTACTGTTAAATTTCCAATCGTCTCAACAATTTTGCTTACACCATTCCCACTTTTTTTGGCTGTCGATTTCTTTGCTGGAGCCTCTTTTTCAGCAGGTTTATTTGCTACTGTTGCTTTGCTCTCCTGTAGTTCGGACATTTCTTATCCTCCGTAATAAATTTAATATGCACAAATTCAACTATATTCGTTACGGGTTGTTTTTCATGTCATGCCTGTACATACAGGCATCTCCTAATTGTTTGTAAATAAGGAGATTCCTGCATTCGCAGGAATGACAGCAGTACTGAAATTCTAATCCATAACGAGTATATCATCAGCTTTCGCGTTGCTTTTTAATTTCGTTTAAAACTGTAACCATCGATGTCATTAAATTATGAAATACACCAACCAGATTTCTCAACGGAGCACTTATCATCCCCACTGTTTGCGCTTTAACTTGCTCGGTTGAAGGCAATTTGGCAATCTTATCAATATAATCTTTAGCATATACCTGATCATCAAACACACAAGCCTTTAATTCGAGCTTTTCGTTTTGCTTCTGAAAATCAGCTAATATTTTTGCTCCTAATATGGGATCTGCCAGACAAAATGCCATCGCAGTTGGACCGGTGAGATATTCAACCAACTCGTTCAAGCCAACCTGATCTACAGAAAGTTTGGCTAAAGTATTTTTAACAACTTTAAACTCTATTGAAGCTTCTCGAAGTTTATTCCTCAAGTCATTAATTTCTTCAACATTCAAACCCTGATAATCTGCTAAATAGACCCCGGCTGCTGAGGAAAGTTTATCTGTAATTTCAGCAACTTTTTTTTCCTTTTCTGGTCTTGCCATCGATTGATTTTCCTTAATCCTGGTACACAATATTTTATTATTTCAATTCGTCCATTAACGCGGCACGATCCAATGGAATACCCGCTCCCATTGTTGTCGAGAGTGTTACTGATCGGATATATTGTCCTTTGGCAGAGGCTGGTTTTAAACGCAACACCATTTCAAAAAAAGCTTTGACGTTCTCTTTAATCTTAGCGACTTCAAATGAAATCTTTCCAGCAGCGACATGAAGATTTCCATTTCGATCCACTCTAAAATCAATT
>Ga0209636_10005125_pt1 | contig 13397 bp, 10 predicted proteins | sample DeeMarSWOR152_54_FD_187464 | JGI IMG/M metagenome (GOLD analysis project Ga0209636, IMG submission 187464) | Marine sediment microbial communities from White Oak River estuary, North Carolina - WOR-1-52-54 (SPAdes) (version 2) | ecosystem: Environmental > Aquatic > Marine > Intertidal zone >...
GCTGGTAGCTCTTGAAATAGACTATAGAGACAACATGACCGTAGAAGATCTTGAAAGGATAAATGGCAAAATCGATAGCAAGATCAAAGAAATCATCCCCCATGCAAAAATATACCTCGAAGCCTTGAAAAAAGAGTCTCCTTCCAAAAAAGATTAAGCATGTTTTTGAGCTTAAAAAATCAGCCTTATTCGAAAACCTGTTTGAAGATATCCACGATCTCTAGAGCGTACTCCACTTGGGTTAAGGGGATGTCTTTATCCTGAGCGATAGAGGTGAAGCGTCCATCTTTGTTGCTGTCGGCCGCCACGATGATATAATCTGCAAAGGGAGCCACTGCATCGATCATCTTCTCGTTGTCGCTGCCTGGCGCACCTCTTCCAGAAGTGCCAGCAGCATGGAGAGCAATGATGAAGATATTTTTCTGTTTACAGTAGTCGATGATCTTTTTCAGCCGGTTGACCTCCGCATCCACAGTCAAACCAGAGGCTCCCATTCCTTTCAGGCTGGCGCCGATAGCAAAGATGATGGTTTTGTAAGCTGTGCCTTTGGGGTATGTGGCTAGGTCTGTATAGACCTCGACGTGAAAGCCCGGTCCTGATTCTTTATTTGCCAGACCCACCCCTGCTTCGATCAGCTCAACGGTCGGCACGTCACAATAATCGTATTTTATGTCTGCTTCTTCACAGATGACATTCAGAGTTTCCACATCCGCGCTTTGGCCTGCAGAGGTGGTGAGCACAGGTAAATTTGCTTTTGGAATTTCCGTTTCAGCCAGTCCAGATGCCGATGATAAAAAGTAGAGGCAACAGAATAAGGAAAACAGTAGCATTGGTTTATAATTTCTCATTTGGCACCTTCTCCTTTTATTTATTCGTGTATATTTTAATGAATTTATGTGTTAGGATCACCTTTTTTCTTCTTGAGCTTCAGGCTGGAGTTGATTGTATTTGACGAGTTCTCTAAGCCACCAGTCAGGGTATTCCATTCTTTTTCTCTCCCGCGTTTTGATATCATAAACCCACAGTTTGTTGTATTTAACCAGAAGGTCATCCCCCAGTTTCCACCATGCATCCACTACTGCATTCGCATGACTATTGCTGTATTCTGTCAAAAACGCTATGGCCTGGGCTGGGTCCTTCTTGTACAGATCCAAGGCAACTTTATCTGTGGTCTCAACTCTTGCCAAAGCCTCTCCTTCCCACTTCTCCTGCGCTTCCCGCACATCCTTTATAGCATGAGAGTAGACGACCTGAGTATGGAAATCCACGTAGTCAGATGCCCAACGGGCCGATTCACGGTTGAACACCCAGTGGTCTCCGATCTCAAAGGAGAGGGGGATGCGGGTGATTCCTGCGTAGAGGGGCATGTAGCAGGAGGTATCCTGGGCTCCGAAGCACAACCAGACGATCCCTCCGATCGGGTGAGGGAGCCAGTCTCGACACTGGGTGACCGTCACGTATTCAGCCCTATTCACACCAATCACGCGGGCTGTGTTATACCTTTTCTCATCAACAGTGAATCCATAGGGCAGTCGGTTTGGATTGGCAAAGGCTCCTCCCTGGAGACCTCTGGCGGGATCATAAGGCGTTCCTTCATACTTGTCTCTAGTCATGTCCATGACATCCTTAACCGACAGCTTCTTGTCCGGTTTGACTGAGAAGGGAAGTTCCATGTTGGGTGTGTCGGGGCTGAACTTTTGTGAAGGAGCCACGAGATCGAAGAAACGCCACAAACGCGCCCTCGAGCCCTTGGAACTCGCCGCACTCGTTTCAGAGGGAGAATAGGCTTTTTTCCAGTTGAAGGGCTCTCCGCTGTTAGGATCATAATAGCCTTTATCGACTGCATAAGAAATGACGTTGGAGGAAGCCATGAAGTAGTCGGGATTGTCCAGGTCTATCTCTCCGATGCGGGATTCATTCGGACAGACGCTCACATGGTCGTCCGGTACCCTCTGTGCGCACCAGATAGCGCCTGGTTTCCCGCTCTTTGGTGTCCACAGCGGACCCACAGGCATGATCTCAAAAATCCAGACCTCTTTGGTGTCAGCCATAGCCAGCATTTCCCCAGTATCGGTGAAACCATATCCATACTTTTCACCCAGAGAACCCATGAGTTTGATGGCTTCCCGGGCCGTTTTGCATTGCTCCATGGCTAATAGAGTAAGCATGGTGATGTCAAATTTAGCTGAAGGTGTGGAATTGTCCATTTCCTTTCGGCATCCAATTGTCGATTCACCCAAGGCCAATTGCTGGTCGTTCATATAACCGAACGCTCCGTGAAGATAGGCATAGGTATGCGGTACCTGTGGGATTTCCACACCTGTAAAGTCATTCTTGTAAATCTCCCACTTCAAGCCCTGCTCTGGAGGGAAAGTTTTAAACTGGTTGATATGATAGATTTTACGTGTGGAACCGGGCTCATGATCAGCAGCCGGCACATACCGCCAGGTCCAGTCACAGAGACCACAGTCACACGTATGGGTGGTCATCACCGATCCATCGACCGAGGCATCCTTTCCCACGATGATGACAGTACATCCATCCAGTGAATAATCGGGGATTGCAGCCTCGTTGTTCTTCCCCTTTGATGGAGAAAAGGCCAAGATGCTCACCATGGCAAAGGCGGCAAATAAGATACAGATAATGAATAAAAACTTTTTTCTCTTCACCATATTCCTCCTCTTTCTAAATCAAAGATTTTTATATAGCATTTTTGAATTTTTAGCCATCTCTTTTTTCAATTTTCTCCGAATTCAATACTTGTTGTCTTTGATTTCTCTCTTTCTTTCCGTCTATCAGCAGTTTATTCTTGTCCAGGCTGCAATTGATTGAATTTGACGAGCTATCTGAGCTTCCTCTCCAGATACTTCAGGTTGTTTCTCTTGGGCCCTTTCAAGTCATAGACCAGCGGCTTTTCGTGTATCTAATTCATGTAGATGCTCTTCTTATCTGACTCATCAGGGTCGTGGTAATAGTATCCCACGCCGTTTTTAACCACCTCAGCGTACTTCGGCGCATTTTGGACTTGCAGGGCTTTCTCCGGAAACTTTCTTGTGAATTGCCGCATCAATTCCAATATTACCGAGGTGTGTTGACCGACCCGTTTATCCATAGGCCACCCCGTCTCATCATACGGGACAAACAATTTTCCTTTCTTCGAAAGGCTCAGCAAAAAAGGATCCTTTCCATCCAGAAGCAGCTCCACTGTTTTTGGCCCTGTAGGCTGGTCGAGAAACGGTATCGGTGCTTCCAGGAGAAACGGCATGGCATCTGAAAAATCCCCGATTTCCCGATGTGAAAGTCCCCTAAATCCAGGAGGAGATGGTTCGACATGGTTATCAAATTTCTCCTGCGCTTTCACGGTTAAAGTCGTCATGGTTGCGATTCTCATGGATTTTTCTGGCGCCACGATGCAGTTTGTGACGGGAAACATGGTTTCAGCACCATGGACATCCACTGCAACATCCACTTTTTCCTCTCTTATGATCTGCATCGCCGCGTAGGTCACCCGCTCCATCAAGGGGCCGTTCGGCCGTCCTGGCCATGTGCGGTTTGTGTTGCGCGTATCGATAAAAGAAAGAAGCTGTCTATCAGGATAGTGGATATAGACATCTGGGTCTGGCCACTGGTCTAACCAAGAAGCGTCCCGGTTTCCCATCCTGAATTTCTTGCTACCCCAATCTGTGGGGATCTCAAAATACAAGGGATAGCCGTCGCCAGGCCGTGTGTTCCGGCTAGCGCTTTGGTTAAATTGGGGAATGATGATGAGAGTTCCTTTTTCGACTGTAGCGTTTTCCAGGAAGATGAGAACAGCCAGAAGCGCAGCTGGCTCATTTGCGTGGGTGTTAGACATGATCATCATTTTTCCGCCTTCTTCTTTTCCTTCCAGGAAAAACACGTATGTATCGGCCATAGTGCCCTTGAGACTTTCACAGTAATCACTCAATTTTTTGACTTTTGTGATTCCGGGTCCGGCTACTATGGGCAGTTGGAAATGCCTGTGTTTGTAAAGCTCTATACCTCCGTCAATCATTATTGCTGCAATTACAGCAGAAAGTAATATTTTTATTATTATGATGCGACGCATTTTTTCCCTTAATTCATTTTACACGCAATATCCTTAGGATGAGTGGTATGAGAACCAGGAGGTAAAGGACCATATCATTGACACTCTTTTTTTCTTTGAAAAAATTCCAGAGAAGGAGGACAATCAGGTACATACTGATCACATAATAGAGGATCATTATCAAAGGCATCTCTTTACCTCCATCTCACATGCTCCATCTGACTAAAAAATCTAATTTTGCACTGAAGACAACCATCAGGATCCCCACCACGGTTATCACGATCCAGGGAAGCCAGGTGCTCTTTAAAAAGGACCAATAGCTGCCCTTGTACTCGGAAACCATCACGCTGAGTCGTCCTATCAGAGCTGTGGGTGGGAGTCCGTCACCCAAGGGCCAGAGCAAGCTCAATCCAGAGAGAGCTACCGTGGCATGAAGCCCGATTGAATCGAGAAACCAGATCAAAGGAATGCCCAGGATAGCCGCTGCTCCGTAGGTCAAAACGCCCTCAGAAATCGGAATCACGATAGCAAAGGATATAAACAGCAAGATAAGGGGTGTGCTGATGACGGCAAAGGAGAGCATACCCCGCACACCCGTGACAGTCATGATCTGTTGGAGCATGCCCACAACCACCATGGTGGCCAACAATGGAAGAAGACGTTTCATCGTTTCACTGGAGAGGATGAGGATGTTGATTTTTTTGGGGCTGAGAAGCCAAGCCACAAGAGCCGCAGCGGCGAATTGCAAAGGCAAGCCCAGGATAGGGAGGTCGAAAGGCCAAATTCTAGAGGCGATGACCAATCCGAAAAAGACGAGAAAGGGCAGAAGAACTCTCCACCAGCTCATCTTTGCAGGAACCTCGGGCATCTCTCTTAAGACGGTATCCCGGTCCATCGTGCCTTCTTTCCTCCATCCCAGCGTGAGCATTGTGAATGTTCCTAGAAGAAGAACAGGGATACCCAAGGGAAGCTCGAATCCCACATAGGGGATGGCTGTGCCGGCACAGGTGATCATGGCCCATATGTTGACAGGAGGAGCGGCTGCACTCAGACCTGCAACAATGAACAGGATCGCAGCCACTCTTTGTTTTGGAATTCCCAGGTAGCCGAGAGCCAGTGCTGTCGGTGCTCCCACAACGAGCAGGGAGACACTCCCTGCGCCTGTCAGGGCTCCCGGGATGAGGATGATAATCATCAGCAGGAGCAGGGCTAGGATGCGGATGTTGTAGAAATATTTTATCGTGGCCCGGACGACATAGTTCACTCCTCCGGATTCATTGATCACGGACATGAATATGGTTGCCGTGGAGAAGACGAGGATGACATCCAGATAGGTGAAGGACCCCTCGACGAGATGCCGTGCTAATTGTCCCACAGGAGGTGTCCGGACAAAGGCGCCTGCAATGCCTCCAGCCAGAGCTGCGGCCAGCATGCTGAGCTCGACGGACAATTTGTTCGCTTTGGCCAGAGCATAGGCAGCGATCATGAGGGCCAGGATGATTCCGATCTGGAGCTCCATTTTGTACTGGCAATTTTACATGGGGAGTTTGGCTTTAGTCAAGAAAAAAGGAGAGAAACCTTGTTTGCTTGGCCTTCAGGCAGATGCAGTTCTTTTCTTGATATTCTTCCTTCCGAGTGGGATGAATATGGAGGGAAAAGCTTTTTTAGACTTTATTATCAGTCAAGCAGCAAGAAATCTAATTCTTCTTTCCCACAATCTCGATGTGGCATATTTTACTAAAAATACCCAAGCCACTAGGGTCATCGGTTATGAGGATATCATGTTCATCACCTGGCTTGGGTTCGGAAATGATGCTGAGCGCTTCCTTTTTAGAAAATTTTACGATTAAGTGATCTTCGGTAAGATTCGAGCCAATGGGAGCAATCATATTGGTATCGTCTGGGCCGATCATCCTGACAGTACTCCAAATGATCTGGTCATAACCCTCACCCCAGATTTTGACCATCACCGTCCCCGAGCTTTTATCCCAGTTTGTATTCCATTTTGTTGGGTTGAGCTGGATGGAGATCTCTTCACTGTCTCTCGGCATCTTCCCTACGATTTCGATCTCATCCTGCAGGTATAAAGGATCATCCTCTAATCCATCGCCATTTAATTCATACTCTACTCTGATGGTGTACTCCTTTCCTGGTATCGGATCAGTGATAATCCCTATGGCATCGCTCTGATCGAATTTGGCGATGAAATAGGTACCGCCGATACTCCAGGCTTGAGATGATGTTTCTCTGTACTCAAATTGGTCTTCCGGACTTACAAGCTTTACCGAACCCTCCGTGATCTGGTTATATCCTTCACCGCTGATTTTGGCGATAACTTCATCTTCGCTATCCACCCAGTTCAGATTCCATTTCTTGGGCTGGATTTGAACTTGAAGCACTCCGGTGGATTTCTTATTTCTTTCCATATGGGCCAAGACTGCTTGATTACTGGCTTGAATCTGAACCGTTATCCTGATCTCCTCACCAGATTGAACATCACTGATCGGGATATCAGACACATCACTCTTAACCAAAACTTCGACAACAATATTCCCTAAGGGCAGATTTTCAATCTGAAAATTGCCATTTCCATCAGGATTCGTGTAAAGAGAAGTGCCTCTTACTCCAATCTGGATGACTTCGAAATTCGTAACACTGGTTCCTGACAGAACAACATTTCCATTGAGTACCGCTTGTTGCTTTATTGCAGCGTCTGGAGAAAAAGGACTCTGGCTTCGGCTGCAATGGATGGCCATTACTGAGATTACCATGATGGTGATTAAAAGAATAGATTTGATTTTCATGTTGCCCCCTTCCTTTTCAAAGGTTTTTGACATCCAATCCTTCTTTAATAAAAGATAAGATCCATTTTTAATTCTTAATATAGTCTCTAGAAGAGTATAAGTCAATCACCCTTAGGGGTGAACTTTTTTTCATTTATCACCCCTCTTCAAAAAATTATTCTTGTTGATGAAGGAGAAGTTTGTAGAAACATATTGATATAAACGGGTACGCCCTGCAGGATTCGAACCTGCGGCTTTCTGATTTGTAGTCAGATGAATGTTTCAAATCTTTCTCCGCTTAGAAACCAGCGAATGCCTCAACCAGAATGTGTTCATTCTATTTAAGTGACTTTAATAACTCTCTGACTTCTTTTTCCTTTTCTCCCCCTAAATAAAGGTATTTATCAAAGTAAAAAATGGCCTTCCTGACATATTTTTCATTCTGTTTTGCTTTTTTATAATAAATCTTTCCAATTCCATAATAAGGTTCCGGATCATCAGGCTCCAACTCTAAGGCTTTCTGGAACTCTTTAATTGCCTTATCGGACAGACCCTTTTCCAGATACAGTTCTCCCAAATATTTATGAGCTTTGAATGAAATACGCGTCTCCAGGACAATGAGAGATATTTCAAGTTGATCTTCTGAAAAATATTCGTTCTCCTTATTTTTTTTGGACTCTTTTTCATATTTCAGGGCTAACTTCCATTCCTCCTCTGCTTGACCCATGTTGCCGAGTACACGGTAAGCACAACCTAAATTAAAATGCCCTCTAGCATCTGTGGGATTAATCTCTATGGTTTTTCTAAAAGCCGATTTTGATTTATTATATTCTTCTTTCTTGAAATATATCGTTCCCAAATGATTATAGGCATCTGAAAAATAATTACCCTCTTCTAAGGCTACCCAGAACGTCCATTCAGAAAGAGGAATTTTTGTGGTTGTCAGTGTTTCCCGTTTTCTGGATTTGGGAGCTCTTCCAAAACCCTTTTTTCTGAGGGCTAAAAGGGCATGCTTTTCAGCCTCTTCCAAATTATCAAGCCAAGAATACACAATGGCTATGTTGAGATTTAACACGGGAGATTCGGAAGAGATTTTTAACCCCCTGCGGAATTTTTCGAGAGCTTTGTGCAATTTATTACTTTGTACCAATTCGACAGCGAGATTATTGATGTTTTGTAAGACAAAGGAAGGATCGTTTTCGAATTTACGTTTATATTTTCTGTCAGGCCTATCTATAAACTCTCTGGATAAGTTAATCTGTTTGGGGCACTCTTCAGGTGTTAAATTATTATCCAGATATGTATCGAGCTTTTTCTGACAGCAATCTAAATAGAAATTCACCTCAGCATCTTCAGGATTTATTTCAATTATTTCCCGAAAATATTTTGAAGCTTTTTCAAAATCTTTGCGGTTATAACTGATGCAGGCTAAGTTAAAGAGAGCATCTTTGAGATCGATATCCGGTCGGAATCTTGCAGCGATCTCAAAAGACTCTATAGCCTTTTGCAAATTTGAATTGGCAAAATATCTTAATCCAAATAAAAAATGAATTTCAGATGAAGTTCCCCCATAGGTCTGTCTTGCCTCATTTAAAATTACCATTCCCAAGCCATCTCTCGGTAAATCTGTTGTTGGCCTCTCAGTGCTTCTATCTACTTGAATTAAATATATATCTAAAAGTTGAACATAACATTTCATGGGATCATGTCCTCTTTCCAATGCTTTTCTAAAATATTTTGTTGCCTTATCGTAGTTTTCTGCCTCCTTAAAATGCATTCCCAGTATGAAATCTCCTAAACCTGGATCTGGGCTCTCTTTTTCCTCTTGAGTTTGGAGCTCAAGACTCTCAAGAAAGCCAAAATTCTCTTGGATCCTGTCACTTTCAAGCAAAACATAAACAAATAGGTCGTAGGCATCCCCATTATCTGGAAATAAAGTCAATTCTTCCTTCAGATACCTTAGAGCATCATTGACTCGTCCTAAATGAAAATAAGCATATCCCATCTTCTTTCGGATATTTCGTCTTTGGGGATTCAATGAGGAAGCTCTCAAATAATTCATGATCGCCGATTCATACTCCATCATATCCAGCAGTAAATCTGCTCTTTTAATAATCTCTTTTTCTCTTGCTTGTGAGATTGAATAGCTGCCCATGAAAATTAAAGCTATTAAGATTGAAATCAATTTCTTCATTTTATTAATGAAAAAATCTAAGACATGCCATTCTTTCTCTTTATGGTATCCCTTGCTTGACTTTAGTTATTTCTTTTTTGATTGTAACATGAATAGATTTTTAAATCCTCAGGATTTATGAACGATTTTTACCCCTCCGTTTTTTAGATAGCAAATAGCGTGCCAAAGTGGAATACGAGATATATTGGAATAATTGATATTTGGATTGTCCCAAATTAATGACAGATGTCGTTTTTAATGATGCTAGGGGAGAGGAAAAAACAAACAAGTCTTGGATGAGTAACCTCAACACCCAACCTGCCAATTTAGGTGTGTGACTAGAATAAAAAAGGTAGAGATTAGAATAGAAATTTGTCAGTATCTTGTGTTAAATAGAGAAGCGGAGGGATCGAGATCATGAAGAAACAAAAATCAAGCAGGCTTTCCATGAGAAGAATTTCCAGAAGGGAGTTCATCAAGTATTCCTCGGCGGGATTGCTGGGGACGGCATTTTCCTTTGGCACACATTCCTGTAAGGGAGCCGGGAAAAAACCAAATTTTGTTTTCTTCCTGACCGATGACCAAAGATGGGATGCCATGAGCTGTGCAGGGAACCAGATACTCCAGACTCCGAACATGGACAGGATTGCCGGCGAAGGGATTCGCTTCGAGAATATGTTTGTCACGACCTCTCTGTGTGGCCCGAGTCGAGCTTCCTTTCTAACAGGAAAGTATGTCCATAATCATGGTGTGCGACGCAACGGAGAGTCCCTCTCCTTGGAGCATAAGACCTTCCCCGAGTTTCTCAAGGAAGCAGGATATACAACAGCCTTTATCGGAAAGTGGCACAACACAGACCTAGGAAAAGGCAGGGGGTTCGATTATACCTTTGGATTCGAAGGACAGGGAAGGTACCATGATCCGATCATTTCCGAGAACTTTGGCCCCTTTGTGGAATACAAGGGACACGTGACAGATGTGTTGGCCGATCATGCCATCAAATTCTTAGAAAAAGATCATGAGGGACCTTTTTGTTTGCTCCTTTGGTTCAAAGCCCCTCACAGAAGTTGGCTTCCAGCCAAACGATTCGAGAGTCTATACAAGGATATAAAGATGCCCGAACCCCTGACCTTCAACGATACCTACGAAGGGAGGCCTGAAGCTGTCAGGAATGCAGACATGAAGATCGGCGGTTTCGATGATGTTCCAGACATGGATACTTTTCTTAAAAACTATTATCGGACCCTTGTAGGAGTCGACGAGAATGTAGGAAGAGTGCTGGATGCTTTGGAGAGGCTGGGATACGAGAAAAACAGTGTGATCATTTACAGCGGCGACAATGGATTCTTCCTGGGAGAACATCACTTTTTTGATAAAAGACTGATGTATGAGCCTTCCATTCGCATTCCTCTACTTGTAAAATATCCAAAAATGATCCGACCAGGGACAACCAACCAGGAGATGGTGCTGAATGTGGATATCGCCCCCACCATCCTTGAGCTTGCTGGAGTTACAGTTCCAGCAGACGTAGATGGAAAAGGCATAAAATCGCTTCTGCAGGGCAAAAGCATCCCTTGGAGAAAGGATTTTCTCTATGAATATTACGAATATCCGGCTGTGCACATGGTTCGGAAAAATCGCGGCGTCCGGACTAAACGCTGGAAATACATCCATTATTTCGAGGAGCCCGAGGAGTTTGAGCTCTACGATATTCAGAACGATCCCGAGGAGATGAATAACCTGTATGGCAACCCGGCGTTCGGGGATGTTGTGGAACAACTGCGTGTGAGAATGAAAGAGCTCAGACGAGAAACGAGGGATCCTGACCTCGAGAATCCCGATTGACAAATAGAACCAGCCGTACAGGCTGGAGGAAGATAAACCCCGAGAGTGGAGGAGGGAGGATGCAATTTAATAAAAGGTCTCTTTTCAAACAGTGGAAAGTTTTCCTTTTGGTGTTGGTCTTTCTGTTTGCCGTATCCGGGATCAAGGCGCAGAGAACAGAAAAGCCTGTTCTGCACGGGCGACATTGGGTGGCCATCACTGGAAAGCCTTTAGGAGCCACAGCAGGCGCTATGATTTTTGCCAAAGGTGGAAACGCTGTGGATGCTGCCTGTGCCATGCTGGGTGCGACCTGCACCATGTATGATGTCCTGAGTTGGGGAGGAGAGACCCAGGCCCTTATCTACAGTCCTCAGACCAAAAAGGTCATCGGGATAAACGCCCTTGGTGTGGCTCCAAGTGGCGCGACTTCCGACTTTTTCAAAGAAGAGGATATGGAATTCCCGCCCAGGTATGGTCCTTTGTCTGCTGTCACACCAGGAACACCCGGGGGCTTGATGGTTATGCTGGCCGAGTTCGGGATCATGAGCCTCAAGGAGGTGCTGGAACCATCCATCCAGATGGCCGAAGGGTATCCGATCGAAGCACAGCTTGCGGACAGCATCGAAAGAAGCAAAAGGCAGATAAAGGAATGGCCTTACTCTAAAAAAGCACTGCTTCCACATCTTGGAGAGAAGCGGGAAGCCTCCTATCCGGGAGAAATCTTTCGGCAACCCGATCTGTTGGATACTCTCAAGAGATTGGTCGAAGCCGAGCAAAAGGCCTTGGCAGAGGGGAAGAGCCGAAAGGATGCCATTTACGCGGCTTATGATCGCTTCTATAAGGGAGATATCGCCATGGAATTTGTTCGAGGCTGCCAGGAACAAGGGGGCCTCATCACCATGGAAGATCTGGCCAAGTGGAAGGTCTACATCGAGGAACCTGTGATGACCACTTACAAGGATATCGAAGTCTATAAATTAACGAGCTGGGTCCAGGGGCCTGTCCTTCTGCAGATGCTGAACATGCTGGAAAATTTCGACCTTCGATCCATGGGCTATAACAGCGCTCGCTATATCCACACGCTTTATCAGGTGATGAACCTGGCGTTTGCAGACCGTGATTTTTACTATGGGGATCCGTATTTCCCCCCGGAAGAGCCGATAAGAGGCTTGCTCTCCAGGGAGTATGCGAAGGAACGGATCAAACTGATCAATTGGGAGAAGAATGATTCTCAGGTTTTGCCAGGTGATCCCTATCCGTATGAGGGAAAGGAAAATCCGTATCTGGATCTTATCAAAGGATGGCATGACGCTTGGAAAACCAGAGAGGGCACCGAACAGATGACAGCAGAACAATTCACAGAATTTGAGGAAGCATTCACTTCCGGAACAACGTCCATCCAGGCTGCGGACAAAAGTGGGTGGGTGGTGTCTGTTACGCCCAGCGGCGGATGGATTCCCGCATGCATTGCAGGACGCACAGGGATCGGGATGAGCCAGCGTGCACAGAGCTTTGTGTTGGACAAGGAGAAAAATCCCTATAATGTTGTGGAACCAGGAAAAAGACCTCGGGCCACATTGACTCCCAGCATCGCACTCAAGGATGGGAAGCCCTTTATCTCCTTTTCCATCCAAGGAGGAGATACCCAGGATCAAAACTGCCTGCAGTTCTTCTTGAATATGGTCGAGTTTGCGATGAATGTCCAGCAGGCCTGCGAAGCAGCGAATATTGTCAGCTACCAGATGCACAGCTCATTCGGCAATCACGAGTCTTCGCCCGGAAGATTGCAGCTGAACGAGAAGGTTCCTGAGTGGGTCAGGAATATGTTGGATGAGATGGGATACAGGCTGAATTACGGCAGATATACCTCTGGGCCGATGAATGCGATCTTCTTTGATTGGAAGCATGGAACATTTTGGGGAGGATCGAGCAATCACGGTGAAGACTACGGAATCGCCTGGTAGGAAGAAAAAGCCACGGTTTCGAATACAGGAGGAGGGAAATGTATGCATATTCGAACGAACTCCTTAAAGTTGCCAAGAGGCTTATTCCGGGGGGATGTTCTACCGAAAGTAAAAGGCCTGAAGCGTTGTTTGCTTCTGAGAATGCCCCAGCCTTTTATAGGAGAGCCGATGGTGTCAAGCTGATAGACATAGATCACAATGAATTCGTTGATTTTGGAATGGCTCTCGGCGCCTGCCTTTTAGGGTACAGTCATCCTGCTGTCGTGGAAGCGATAAAGCGAGCATCAGGAAATGGGATTCTGACAACACTCCCTACCAGCCTAGAGCCGATGCTTGCCGAGATCATCATAGACTTAGTTCCTTCCATCGAAATGGTCCGGTTCATGAAGACAGGTGCCGAAGCGGTCAGTGCAGCAGTCAGGCTGTCTCGCGTCTGCACAGGAAGAAAATACGTGCTTGCTTCGGGTTATTTTGGCTGGCATGATTGGTTCAGCAAGGGCTTGGGAGTCCCCGAAGCCACCAAAGAATTATGCGTACAGTTTGGTTTCAATGATCGAGAGGATTTTATTGATAAACTGAATGCTCTC
>Ga0209636_10005127_pt1 | contig 13396 bp, 13 predicted proteins | sample DeeMarSWOR152_54_FD_187464 | JGI IMG/M metagenome (GOLD analysis project Ga0209636, IMG submission 187464) | Marine sediment microbial communities from White Oak River estuary, North Carolina - WOR-1-52-54 (SPAdes) (version 2) | ecosystem: Environmental > Aquatic > Marine > Intertidal zone >...
CATTATATGGCGCCTTCCTGCCTCATATCCAATATTTCTGTCTCAGCGTAACCAAGCCACTTCAAAATTTCTTCTGTGTGTTCTCCGAAGGATGGAGGGGGGATTCTAATGTCACAGGGGGTTTCAGAGAATTTCATAGGCATACCGAGCTGTCTGATTCTGCCCACGCTTGGGTACTCAACCTCCACAACCATCTTCCTATGCAGTATCTGAGGGTCCTTGAACACCTCGTCCATGTCGTAGACAGGTCCACATGGCACATCCTCCTTTGACAAAAACGTAATCCACTCCTTTAGAGTTCTTGTTTTGAAGATTTTCTTGAGGGTTTGAAACATCTCCTTGAGCTTAGCGTCGTCAGTGGTATACTGGTATTTGATGAAGTCTGTTACGTTCAACGCCCTACAGAGGTTAGCCCAAAATTCCTCTTCCAGACATCCTATGGTTATGTACTTCCCATCCTTAGCCTCATAGACGCTATAGCAGGGAAAACCACCATTCAACAACCACCTACCACGCGTCGGAGGAATTCCATCACCAATGTAGAAGGCTGCAGGTAAAACTATCAGAGAAGCGACAACGTCAAGGAAGGATACATCAATGTATTGTCCTCTTCCCATTCTCTCCCGCGCCAAGAGAGCTGCAATTATCGCCGTAACCGCCATAAGGCCTGTGGTCAAATCCGCAATTTGAACGCCTGGTATCACAGGAGCGCCACCGGATGGGCCGGTTATGCCGAGGACCCCGCCATAGCCTATGTAGTTTACATCGTGTCCCGGCAGTTCTCTATAGGGGCCGTCCTGACCATAGCCAGACATTGAACAATAAACTATGCGTTGGTTAACTTTACTGGCAACCTCATAATCGATGCCGAGTCTTTTGACAACACCTGGTCTGAAGCATTCAATAACTACGTCTGACCTTTTCACTAACTTATAGAAAACCTCTTTTCCCTTCTCGGACTTTAGGTTCAGTTTCAAGCTTTTCTTGTTTCTGTTCAACATTAGGTGAGAGACACTTTGACCCTTTATAAGGGGTGGCACCCAGCGTATGTAGTCGCCTAAGCTTGGTTCTTCAACCTTAATGACTTCTGCTCCCATGTCACCGAGTAACATTGTGCAGTAGTCTCCAGGCAACAGTCTGGTTAGGTCTAACACTCTAACTCCATCAAGAGTTCTCATCCAGAAACCCTCAAATCACTAATTGAGTGCCTCTTAAAAACTCTAATGTTGCCCTCCGCAGATGAGTCTAGGCAAGTTCGTCAAGATGGAATAATAAGACAGATAAACGATTTATTAACGTCATAGACTACACAGTGAACGGAGTAGACCAGAATGAGTACAAGGGAATTGAAGCCTGGTCGAGACCAAATCAAACACTTTCTTACATTCGTCAAGGGTCAGCCTAGAGACTTGTTTGGTATTTTGATGAAGCCCAAAGCTCTACTCAATTTTTTTCTGGTTGAATTTCAACATAGATTTTTGAAAAATTCCTATGTTGTGGGGCTCCCATACTACTTAACCGTTGAAACCGGAAACTTCTGCACTTTACACTGTCCCCTATGCCCAACAGGTCAAGGAAAGGAAGGCTTACCGAAAGGTTTTCTTACCTTTGCGAATTTCAAAAAAATCATCGACGAACTCGGTGATTACCTATTAATACTAGAATTGTACAATTGGGGAGAACCGTTTCTAAACAAAGAATTTTTTAAAATGATTAGATATGCTAGGAACAAAAACATCATAGTGACTACAAGTTCAAATCTAAATATTTTGGACGACAAGATGTGCAGACAGTTAATACAATCAGGCTTAAACCTACTAATGGTATCGTTAGATGGAGCAAGTCAGGAAACTGTTGAAACCTACCAACGAGGAAACAATTTTGCAAAGGTAATCAACAATGTAAAGAAGATCATAAAGGAAAAAAGAGAACTGAATAGTCGAAAACCTCTCTTGCAATGGAAGTTTTTCATAACGAAATTCACCGAAAAGGAGATGCCCAAAGCGAAGAGATTGGCTAAAGAAATTGGTGTTGACCACATAGAGTTCGCAAAAATTCTCTGCGACATGAGTCAGAGATTCTTCTTGAATCCTAAATCCCAATTCGAAAATGTGAAAGAGTGGTTACCTCATGATGAGCGTTATTCAGCATACGACAATACCTTGAAGAAAAGAAAAAAAGCACTTGAAAATGAATGCTCATCTTTATGGACAAGGTCGGTGATGAACTGGGATGGAACAATCTTCCCATGTTGTAATGTTTACGAGAAAAAATGGGGATTTGGAAATGCACTTGAAAAGGGATTTACCACAATATGGAATAATGACGATTATCGGTCTTCAAGAGAAAGAGTTGCTAATGGGAAAATCCCAATGAAAAAAACAATTTGCTACATATGCGCACAAAACAAAGCCATGCAGTAGGGAGGCAAGAATTATTGGTACGCACAGATCCACTGAAACTAAATATGCCTTTGTTGCGAATGTTGAAAATCTATCTAAGGCTAAAGTTGAAAATACCTCCACCAATATTTGTCGCGTGGGATATAACGTACAAATGCAACCTAAACTGTTTCTTTTGTGATAGACAAACAATTTACCGTGATAAGTTAAACAAAGACCTAGGGTTAAGTAAGGCAAAAACGGTTGTTGATAACTTAGCCGATGCAGATGTTATGACCTTAGGTATTACTGGAGGAGAACCTTTACTTAGAAACGACCTCGAGGAGTTAGCGAAATACGCTAAGGACAAGGGGTTAATTGTTACATTAAGTACGAATGGAACCCTAGTAACAAGATCTAGAGCGCAGAGACTTGTTAATTCGTTTCACTCTATATCAATATCTTTGGACGGTTTATCTGATACCCATGATAAAGTTCGGGGCAAGGAAGGAGCGTATGATAAAGCGATTCAAGGTCTCAAGCATCTATCAACAACAAATCCTCGTGTTTCTGCTATTGGCGTAAATTTTGTCCTAAACAAACTTAACTTCCAAGAACTCCGCAAAGTCTTTGACACCGTAAAAAACATCGGAATAGATTACTTTTTCATCCAACCAGTCATTGGCTCCGGTTCTTGGGTGATCCCTGAGGATGCCATTAATAGTTCGATAGAACAAATTCTCGAAATGAAATCGAATTATCGACGTCACATATCACAGTCGTATTACTTCATAAACCATATCTCCGACTACATCACTGGGACAGTTCCAAAACTTTGCGATGCTGGTCGATTATATTTGGCTGTAAATAATGAAGGAAAGTTATTTTTATGTCCAGGTCTTCCTCGAACGAAAGAAACTTACATAGGTTCTTTGCTCCAACATTCTATGGTAGATCTGTTAAAAAGCAAGAAGTTGAAGAGGATCAAAAATGCTATAGTTCCGAAATGTCCGCCGTGCCTAATGAATTGCACAACAGAATTTTCCTTGCTTGCCAGGTCGCCTTTAAAAACCATCTTAAGTAAATATGGTGGTTTTAGATTGTGATGAAAGAAAGAACGTAGATAAGTTATGGTCATATGGCAAAAAATGATTAAAAAACAAAAGGAAATAATGTCGTGAGTTAAGTGGTTGAAACCAAAACTTCAGTGGATGGTGAATGGTTTCCAGAAAAGCGTAAGACTATAAGAAGAACCGTTCCCCTCTTGCTGATAGGTCTATTGATCTTCATCGGCTACCTCTATTTCTTCGTTGACATCCCCGAAATGTTCACCATCATCCAGCACATCGATCTCGTATACTACTTACTGGCAGTCATCGTTCTCTTGTTAAATATGCTAGCCTATTCCCTGACTTGGCAATATTTTCTGCGTCCCCTCTCGATAAACGTTCCCTTTAGAAAAACTTTCCTAATTACTTGGGTTGGAATCTTTGTCGAGTTTTTCGTTCCATCTGAGTCAATTGGTGAGGATGTCTCTAAAACTTATCTAATGACAAAGGAGTCAGGTGAAAATACAGGAAAAGTTGTAGCGTCAGTTGTGGGTCATAGAATTCTCTCCATGGTAATAACCTTGGGCACTTTGATTATTTGCTCCATTTCGTTATTCATTCTACAGCGTGAACTTCCTGCACTTGTTTCGAATTTGATATTTCTCATAGTCGTCGGCACCGCCATTCCACTGATTTTCATATTTCTTCTATTCCTGAAAAAAAGCTTCACGCAAAAACTAGTCGATTTGTTGCTACGTTTTTTTGCTTTCATTCTGAGGGGACGTTTGAATCTTGCCAGTCTAAGGTCTAAGGCGGAAAAGGCTTTGAGTGCCTTCCATCAATCAATAGAAATTTTAGGCAGAAATCCAAGAAGCTTAGTTCAACCGGTGTTTTTTTCTATATCAAGTTATTTCCTCAGTATACTCGTGTCCTATTTGGTCTTTTTTTCTCTTGGATATCCAGTTAGCTTTGTCCTACTAACAATTGTGTATTCCATTAGTCGTAGCCTTCAAAGCATCCCAACTATGTTGCCTGGTGAAGTAGGGTTCATTGAGATTGTTATGACTAGCCTCTATGGTTTACTCGGTGTCCCTCTTGACATCAGCGCTGCGGCGACTGTGTTAATAAGAGTTTTATGGGTGTGGTTCAGACTTCCACTAGGATTTATAGCAGTACAGTGGACCGTGAGTAAAGGTTTAGTGTAAGTGAATCTACATTAACTGAGAACCCTAGCTATCGAAGATTCGCATACAGTTACCTGACGTTTTATGGTTAACTCTTAGAACCCCGAATCTTCTCTATTTGTCTACATATCTCTTCAACGACATGCACGTTTTCATATCCCATCTCAGGAGTAATCAAGGGTTCCCCGTTACCAACGATGCTTTCCACAAACGACCTGATAATTAGCGCATGCGTAGCGCTAAAACTTCTAGGTCCCTTCTGTTTAGCTAAGATAGTGCCCAAGTATGAAAGCCCTATTTTGACTTGATGGGTGAAATTCTCGGCAAGCCATATTCCACGTCCGGGCTTCGTTACAATTAAACTGCTAATAGGATAAATTCCGGCTTGCATGGCACCTCCAGTGCCGTAGATGTCCGCATAGACATTAGTTCTCTGGGATCCTGGAGCGTTAAAGCTGATGTGGATGGTTCCAAATTTTTTGTCTTCAGCTTCTAAGATTACTCTCAATTCATCGAAAGGCATCCATGGATAAGGTCCCAGTTTGTCAGCGAAAACGGACTTAACTTCCAATTTTCCTAAAAAGGCTTGGAGAAGATATACTGGATGAGGTAAATTTTCTCCAAATCTGCCGCCTGGAATTTTGTAACACCAATGGTTTCTATTTGACGCCATTGGGTCGTCATTACTGTGCAAAATTCCAACGTTCATTCCAACGATTCGCCCTATGTCCCCTGCTTTAATTCGCTTAATTACACGTAACATTGACGGCTCAAAGAGTTGACTATGAATTATTGTGAGCCTCGCTGATGAATCTTGAAGCGTATCCAGCACTTTATTCGCCTCCTTAGTCGTCACGGTGAAGGGTTTTTCCACGACCACGTGACATCCGGACTCCAGAGCCTCTACAGCTAGATTCGCGTGAAATTGGGGAGGAGTACAGATTGAAATAGCGAACAGGTCTTCGCTTTGAAGCATCTCAGAGAAGCTAGTATAGTGCGAAGGGATTCTCCATTTTTCGGCAAATTGCATTGCAGTTTTTTCATTCAGGTCGCAAACAGCGGTTACGGACGCCCCTATGTCTCTCCATGCATTTACATGAAATCCAGACACGTATCCGCAACCAACTATTCCAACCTTCATAATGGATGGCTTCCTATGGAATCTCTTTTTAGTTGGATTTAACTTAAAAAAAGTTGCTTCAAAATTTCATGGGTCTCTCTTTTACCCCTCTTTCTCTGGTCGTACAGTCTGCAAATAAATAAAAAGTCTTCGGTCAGTCTCTGGCTAAAGCATATATGGCACCTGTGAGATGTAGTTTTGGGTTTCCGGAGGATGTCCTTTGAAATTTGACGTCATAATCGTTGGCAGCGGTCCGGCTGGAATCTTCTCCGCCCTTGAACTGGCTGACAAAACGGAATTGACCATTCTTATGCTGGACAAGGGACCAGACATCAACCAGCGTAAGTGTCCAGCGAACAGAGGTTTAGGATGCATAAACTGTGACCCTTGCTCATTGTTATCTGGATGGGGCGGCGCCGGCGCCTTCAGCGATGGAAAACTTACCCTATCCACCGAGGTCGGTGGGTGGCTCAACGAATATTGCACCGACGAAAAACTCGGCGACCTCGTAAACTACGTGGACAGCATATATCTGAAGTTCGGGGCAACTAAGCACATTTATGGAACTGACCCTGACAAAATTGATGAAATTGGGCGAAGAGCATCCTTCGCTGGGTTGAAGCTTATTCCGCAAAAAGTACGCCACATGGGCACCGAAAAGTGCGCCCAAACCCTCCGCAAAATGCGTCGTCACCTTAAAGACAGGGTTGATATTCGAACCAAAATAGATGTGAAAAGCCTTTTGGTTAAAAAAGATGGGGTTGAAGGAGTTGAAACCACAACAGGTGAAAGATTTTACGGGAAATACGTGATTGTAGCCCCGGGTAGAAGTGGAGCTGAATGGTTGAAGTTTGAGGCAGAGTCTTTGGGTTTGAAAACGTTAAACAACCCTGTAGATGTAGGCGTCAGAGTTGAGGTCCAAGCCCCAATTATGGAGGAACTCACAGAGGCTTTGTATGAACCCAAATTTATTTACTATTCTAAGTCCTTTGACGACCAAGTGAGAACGTTTTGCGTTGCGCCTCTGGGGGAAGTCATTACTGAATCGTACAATGGTGTATTAACGGTAAACGGTCAGAGCTACGCTGAGAAGAAAACTGGAAACACCAACTTCGCCATTTTGGTCAGCACCTCTTTCACCGAACCCTTCCGGGAACCAATCGCCTATGGAAAATACCTCGCAAGACTCACAAACCTTCTCAGCGGAGGCGTAATCATTCAAAGGCTAGGCGACTTCGAAGCTGGACGACGATCAACCGAGGAGCGGATAAAAAGAAGCTTGGTTGTCCCAACGCTTAAAAATGCTACGCCAGGCGACCTCAGCTTTGTCCTACCTTATCGATACTTAGCAGATATCCGTGAAATGCTTCAAGCTTTGGATCAGGTTGCTCCAGGGGTGTACTCAAAAGACACACTACTGTACGGCATAGAAGTAAAATTTTATTCTTCAAGACTTGAATTGAGCGATTGCCTAGAAACAAAAATTCATAATTTGTTTACAATAGGCGACGGTGCTGGAGTAAGTAGGGGACTCGTCCAAGCGTCTGCTTCAGGAGTCATCACCGCAGAAGAGATTATGAAAAGAGAAAAAATAGGTTAACTCAGGATTCTTTCGATGGCTTCTTCCTCTGCTTCTTCTACTAGCGGAATTCCAGTAACCTTCGATGCTCTTTCCGTCAGCGCAACAAGATCGTTTCTGTCAAGTAGATCCAGATTCCATTTTCTTGCCCCAGCCATCAGCTGCATCAACCCAACCTTGATCCTCTCATTCAGGTATGTGTAGAGGCCAACTGCTTCCCAGGGGATTTCCTTGAATTTTTTTCCATACGTTGTTTTTAGTTCAGGTGCTGTGATGAAGAATTTGTCGGGTGTTGTGCCGTATCGTTCTGCGAACGTTCTCGGTAGCTTACCTTTTTTTGATAGTTCCACGAAGTATGACGATTTCATGACCGCGAGGAGGGGTGCCCTCGCCATCAAAACAGCCTTTACGTAGGGTCCTTTGCCGAAGTTGCTTATTGCTATGGCTTTGAACATTTGGGATTCTTTTATGAAACCGCCAGCTATTATGATGTCAGGTACGTGTCTACCCTTTTTTCTCAGAATTTCTGCACATTTCAAAACTTGAGTCTCTAGGTAAACCGTTGGAGTGCTCATTTCATCCATCATTGGCACCGGGCTCATACCTGTTCCGCCTCCGGCGCCGTCGAAGGTCACCGCTTCAATTTTTGCTTCGGAGGCTAGCTTCATTGTGAACGCAACTGCGGATGGTCTATAGGCTCCTGTCTTCAGGATCACGTGTTTAGCTCCTTGGCTTCTCAGCCAGTCGATGTCTTCTAGAAATTCTTTTTTTGCGGGGATGCCAACTCGGCTGTGTCTCTCGAAAGATTGGAATACTCCTTCTTTGAAGGCTTCTTGAACGTTTTTGTCTTCGGGATCTGGAAAGAGGAAGTATCCCCGTTTTTTCAGCATGATAGCTTTTTCTAAGTCTCTTATTCTAACTTCTCCTCCTATGGCTTTGGCTCCTTGCCCCCATTTTCTCTCGATTATGTTAACTTCTAGTTTCGACAAAGCATAGATGTCTACGCCTAGTCTTTGATCTTCAACGTTTGTTTGAATGGCGACTTCACCGTATTTTCCGTCCCAGAATTTTCGGAATGTTTCAACTCTACGTTTCAGTTCCTTCGAGTAGGTTAGCTTGCCCTTTGTGATTTTTGATTCAGGGTCCATTCCGCACACGTTTTCTCCAATGGTTATGATGGCTCCTGAAAGGGCTGCGCCTATGGCTAAGCCTTCCCAGTTTAGTCTAGCTACTTCGGTGGATCCGAAGGCTCCTGTTAGGATGGGAATTTTCAATGGAATGCCTGCAACTTTGCTTTCTACGTTTACGTTTTGGAACAACGCTCGGTCGGAGTCTGCTTCTATTCCCTCTGCTTTGAAGAGAGCTGATTGGATGTTGAAGTCGGACCAGTCTAGGCGAAAGTCCTTTAGGGCGCCGGCTGTGCTGTACCCAAATTGTACCGGCTCTGGGTAAAGGGCTTCCCTTCCCCTAAAGGTGGACAACCCTACTTCGCATAAGAAGGGACAATCTCTGATGCATAGGGGACACATGCCGCTCGTCGGACTTACGTCCTTCACTCTAGTCACGGTTCCGACAGTGGATTTGGCGTTTAGATACGAAGAGTTTTTGTGAACCCGTTCACTCATTTTTCCTCACCATATCAGACAATAAATAGTCCCCATGGATTATTACATCTTGCTTTAAAGGTTTTACTTTCATGGAGGTTTGCGCGCGCACGGAAAGTTTATTTGAAATAAGGAAAAATTAAATACCATGTCACATTCGTTCCCAATATAAGCCTAAAAAATGTGGAAGCATCTACGTTGTCAAACGGGAACATAAGCCCTCTAGAGGTTGCGATACAGCAAGTAGACATAGCGGCGGAAATGTTAAACTTAGAGTCAGGAATCTGCGAGATACTTAAAAAACCGAAAAGATCGTTAATCGTAGCCATTCCGATAAGGAGAGACAACGGTGAAATCAATGTTTTCACAGGAGTTAGGGTTCAACACAGCGATGTGAGAGGACCCTATAAAGGAGGAATCCGTTATCATCCAGACGTCACGTTAGAAGAAATCACGGCCCTAGCGATGTGGATGACTTGGAAATGTGCCGTCGCAGAGATCCCTTATGGTGGAGCAAAAGGAGGGGTAAGATGCAACCCTAAGGAACTATCTATTGGCGAGCTTGAACGCCTAACAAGGAGATATACAACCATGATACTAAACATCATCGGCCCATACCAAGATGTCCCAGCTCCAGACGTCTACACCGATGCACAGACAATGGCTTGGATCATGGATACCTATAGCCAATTTAAAGGATACATGGTTCCTGAGATAGTGACAGGAAAACCTCTCCACTTAGAAGGGTCGGAGGGAAGAGAAGCAGCAACCGCACGAGGATTGACTTACTGCATAGATGAGGCAGCAAAACATTTAGGAATGCAACTAAAAGGCGCAACCGTCGTTGTTCAGGGGTTTGGCAAAGTTGGATGGAACGCTGCTAGATTTGTACATAATCAAGGGTGCAAAATAATCGCCTTAAGCGATTCTAAGGGCGGAATCTACAATCCAAAAGGTATTAACCCGGTGAAAGTCAATGAACACAAAAAGAGAACAAATTCGGTTATGAACTATAAAGGATGCAAAAACATAACAAATGAGGAACTACTCGAAACAGAGTGCGAAATACTAATCCCAGCAGCCTTTGAGAACCAGATAACTAAAGAAAACGCGGGAAACATTAATACATGTCTTCTCGCTGAGGGTGCCAACGGACCAACCACGCCTGAAGCCAGTAGAATCCTCACTGAGAAAGGTATCTTCATGATACCCGACATTCTAGCCAACTCAGGAGGCGTGACCGTCAGCTACTTCGAATGGGTACAGAATCTCCACAGAGAACATTGGACAAAGGAAGAAGTCCACCGTAAGCTCAAATACAAGATGGTGAAGGCTTTCAAAGATGTTTTTAACGCCATGAAAGAGCATGAAACGGACATGAGAACTGCTGCTTTGATGCTCGGTGTAGGAAGAGTTGCAAAAGCGATAAGATCACTTGGATTGTGGCCTTGAGTAAGAAGCTACAACAGTTTCCCGTTGCAAAGTTGAATTGAAGATCTCGACACTATAACGTAGCACTCGCTCATGAGGTTTTCAAGGGTCAACCTTTTCATTTCCTTGTTCTTGGGCATGCCACAATGTGCAACCTAGAGTTCATTATGTTCGGTATTTTGTCAATTTCGTTAAAGTAGATTTTCTCCAGCTCTTCTATGCTTTCCGCTTCAATTATGGCAATGGCATCATAGATACCGATCACAAGCCGTGCTTCTTTCACTGCCTTTATATCCTTAACCTTTGTTATAAAATCCCTTTTCGTTCCAGGCATAAGACTAAAAAAAACATAACCTGTTTCCATCTCATAATCCTCCTACTCTAGAGTTACTTCATCAACGCATAGGAGTGTAGTGGTCGATTCAATGCCCTGAATCATCGAGATCTCCTCAATGACGCAATTCTCAACATCATGGATTTTGGGCGTATTCACCTTCACAATGGCGTCGCAATCGCCGAACAACAACTGTGCATTTTCCACTCCTTCAATTATCTTCAACTTCTCTACGACAGACCGAGCATGTCCATGTAATTCCGTTTGGGTAGATATCTTAACTAGGATGTAGGCCTCCACCATCCACACCTCACCAATATTGCCATTTAGAGCTTAACCTCCGTTTATATTAAAGACTTTTGTGCGCGCGACTATCAGTAAAGTTGCTGAAAACGCTTTGAAAGAGATGATAGAGCGGCTTGAGCGCCCAATTTCTCAAGATGAATCCAAAGGTTCCCCAGATAACCCACAAAATAGCGATTGGTGGGGCCGCCCGGATTCGAACCGGGGTCCCGAGCGCCCGAGGCTCATAAAAATTGACCCAAATAGCAAAATAAACCCAAATCTACAAGCTTTCAGAGATTTTTGTCTAATAGACCTTCAATTGGCTGAGAGCACTACAGAAAGGCATGTACACCGAATAAGAAAGCTCTTGAGAAACAGGGACCCCAGAGAATACACAAAACAAGATTTGAGGGCTCACCTAATGATGGTGAAAGAGAAAATGAGTGCAAGCGCCTACAAGAATGAACTTGCAAGTTTAAAGAAATTCTTTGGGAACTATCTGGGAATGCCCCAGTTAGTGAGTTCTTTCAAATATCCGAGGCAAGGCTTTAAACCTATCTCGGTTCCCAGCAAAGCAGAACTGCAAGTTTTCTATGAAGCCCTCGAAAGACCAAGAGACAAAGCCCTATTTCTTATGTTCGCAAGCTCTGGGTTAAGACACTCAGAGATGCTTTCACTTGACAGATTCCAAGACCTAGATTTGGAAAACCGAATGCTGAAGCCCAGAAAAACTGAAAACCAAAGCAAGCATTGTTGGTTATCTTTCTATAATGCTGAGACAGAAAGGGACCTAAAAGAATATCTCAGAAATCACAAAGACCAAGCGCCAAGACTATTTCCAATAAGCAAAAGGCATGTGCTCCGCATATTCAAAGGAGCCACTGAAACCACTGGAATAAAGATAACTCCGCAAATCTTGAGAGACTGGTTCTGCAGTGAGTTGGGCTCTCTTGGAGTGCCCGATCGCTATGTCGATGCTTTCTGTGGTAGAGTGCCTAAATCGGTTTTGGCGAGGCACTACACCGATTTCAGTCCAGAGATACTCAAAAGAATCTATGAAAAAGCTGGGCTTAAAGTGCTCAGCTAATTTCCCTTTTTCAAATCCACATGTTAATACTAGTAGTAATAATAATAGTAATAATAATAGAAATAATAATAGAAATAATAATAGAAATAATAATAGAAAATTTAAATAAAAAGGTTTAAATAGACCATTTAGAAACTTAATATTGGTGCAATAAATGCGACCCATCATTAAAATTTTGGACAAAGCCACAACCCAGCTTTCGGCTTGCCTCCAGAACCACACAAGTCTTAACCCAGAAACGAAAAAACACATAGACTATGCCCAAGAGCTTTTGTTAGACTTTGTATAGCATGGAAGACTTGGAATAAAATGAGCAAGAGTGATTTAAATGGTAAAAATTAGAGCCCCTCCAGATACTGGCGAAACCAAAGAGAGAACTTGGGAACTCAAAAATTTAACACTCCAAATAATATCAGAGACCTTAGAAGAACCAGTTTTGAGAGTTTTGATCGAGCATGAGGTTATCGAGTTAGCCAGTTTTATCCATGAGCTCACCAAAAAGCGATCTCGCAAAAACATTGAAGGTAGACTTGGCAAGTCTGGGTGGCTGGGTCAAGAACTTTTTAATGGTATACTGCTTCAGAATAAAATTTCAAATCTCTATGCGAACCCGATATATGAAGATCAAGAAGTCTTCCGCAAGATTTCAGATAAACACTTTGATTTTTTCATACCGACCCTTGGTTACCTTAGTGTAAAAACAGTTCCTGAAGGCGCTCGCAAAACAAGGTTCATGGCTAATGTGGACCAATGGCGAGATGAAGTTCACGATTATGCAGTTGCCATTAAAATAGAGAGTTTAGAAGACAGCAAGGCGTGGTTATACGGATGGCTCTATGAATCTGAAGTTGAAAGCTTGCCCATACATGACTTTGGTGGAGGCAATGCTTACTGGACATACCTTGACCGCAAAAAAGTTGAATCCAATAGAGACACAGAAAGGCCCGGTTATGCCTCAAAGAAGCTTTTGCCTCTACACCCCGCAAGCGATCTTGTGAAAAAACTCCTAGATGCTAAGAAGATTATGGAACATAAATATTGAGACAATTGAGAGAACTGCAGAAAGTCGCGCGCGCAGTCAAACGATTGTGAAAAAACGGTATCTATCAAAATGGTCTGAAAGTGGGCATATCAAAATTCGCAAAGCAGTACTTCCAAACAAGTTGAGAATAACGGAAATACGGAAACTCAAAAATCAAAAACAAAAATTTTTAGAAAAAAAAATACTTATACCGTTTACCGCCTTCCGCGTTTCCGCGATCATCGATTCTTTGCTTGATGTGCCTTCAGAAAAATATTCTTCTATCTTAACACCCGAAGTTGACGAAGTTGACGCGGTTTT
>Ga0209636_10005128_pt1 | contig 13395 bp, 13 predicted proteins | sample DeeMarSWOR152_54_FD_187464 | JGI IMG/M metagenome (GOLD analysis project Ga0209636, IMG submission 187464) | Marine sediment microbial communities from White Oak River estuary, North Carolina - WOR-1-52-54 (SPAdes) (version 2) | ecosystem: Environmental > Aquatic > Marine > Intertidal zone >...
TCAAGTGCGAAGCCCTGGGCCCCCGTTTGCAAAAGTTAATCGAGAAGGGAGAAAGCTGAGAGACCAATCCTGCCCAAGCCGCTGTGATTTACATGATACGTTTTCAGCCTTGCAGATAAAACCATTAAACTTAACACTAAACTTCAAATTCAGATTCGGAGAACGGTTTATGGGTTTGCCGAAAAGTGTCTCTCTTGCAGGTTTGTATCTCGTGATCTTAGCCTTCTGGGCGATAATAGCTCCAGAGTTTGCTGCAGCGGAGGACTACCAGGCAATCGACCAACACGCTCTCAATGCGCCGAAAGAGGTCGAAGAGTCGATCGAGACTTTGGTTGACTATTTGATAAAGCCCGCGCGTAACGACCGGGAGAGGCTGCGCGCGGTTTTTCGCTGGATCACTGCCAATATTATCTATGACACAGAGGGGTTTTTCGCGGCATTATCTGCCGGGGAGCAGGCACCTGACTCTGAAACAGTTTCCACACACACGGTCTCCGAGGTATTTACACCAGAAATAGTGCTTGAAAACGAGTCGCCGACTGCGACGGATATTCCATGCTGATGGAAGCAATGACGGAGACGATAGCCAAACGAGTGAGGCAGTATACTGATCTTGCGCGCAGGGCAACCGAGCTTGAAATCCATCAGATCAAAGGGTTCGCCAAGGGGTACGGCTACAGGGTAGGCTCGGATTTTTCCGGGAGCAACCACGCCTGGAACGCTGTCAATCTAGATGGACGCTGGCATATGATCGACTGTACCTGGGGCGCAGGCCGTCCGAATGAGAAAGGAGAGTTCGTTCCCGAATTCGAAAACTATTATTTCATGGCCCCGCCAGAAGAGCTGATCTACACCCATTTTCCGGATGATGTTGCCTGGCAGCAGATCGAGAAACCGGTCTCCAAGGAGGAGTTTATCGGACAGGCGTTTCTCTGGCCGTCATTTTTCAAGTACGGGATGAAAGTGGGCAGCCACCCCAATTCCACCATACAGGCTGGCAGCAGTGTCGAGATCAGCTTTTCCGCGCCTGACAGTGTCCTGTTCGAGGCAGACCTGATCGAGAGCGGCAGGTTGCTCGAACCTCACTATACTTTTGTCCAGCAGGACAGGGAGCAGTGCCAGATAAACGCTGTATTTCCCAGCCCCGGTGAATACGTCCTGCGACTTTTTTCCAAGCTCAAAGGCGAGGAGGGAACTTACAAGGAAACCCTGAATTATAAAATCGTTGCCGATTCAGGTGTCGAGGAACACGCCGGCTTCCCGCTGACCTACGAGCCGTTTGCCCAGCACAAGGCATATCTTTATCTGCCATTGACCAGGTTCCTTGAGGCCAGGAAAATACATACGTTCAAGCTGAAAGTACCGGATGCAAAGAGCGTGGCTGTGGTAACCGTCGGCAAGTGGCATAAACTGTTATTAAAAGATGGATTGTTCGAAGGTGAGGTGGAAGCCGTGGCAGGCCCTGTGGAGATTTACGCGCGATTTCCCGGCAGCCTCACTCATGATTGCCTGCTCGAGTACAGTTCCCGCTGACTCAGGGTGAGCACTGTTGGCCTCGGTAAGCTGGAAGATGAGTTTAAACGGCTTTTCTGGCAAGAATCACAGGAAGCCGTTTTTTCGTTGACTGGGGTTTTGGAGGAAATTTTACCGATCACTCCGGATCCAGCATAACCAGCATGTCGGATATGGTGATACTTCCGTCCGTAGAGTGTTCGAGATTGGCCAGATCACGGATTCTTTCCGAATCGGTTTCATATTTAATGACAATTAACATCTGAACCAGATCGATTACATTTAACCTTCCATCTTCGTTGATATCTCCTGAAATCGTCGAGCCTTTTTCAGAGGGGGCCTGGGCAAAGGAAAAGGTTGAAATAAAGAGTAAGATTGTGCAAAATAGAGCGAACCCGAGCCTGCTTTGGCGCATCTTAAACCTCTATTAAAGATTTTGGCTATTATCCCGGATTGTTCATGAAACCCAGACCTTGACAGGGCTAATCACTTATGTTCACATTTTTATCAGCCATCGGGGGAGGGGGGCGGCGACTGTGCGACTGTTGTCGCACAGCCCGTTGCGCTTGCGCAACGGTGCGCATTTCATGCGCCCGCCGCCCCCAGGCCCCGGGGAAACATAACATCTTACCAATTTATGAATAATCCGGGTTAGTGAAACCGTCATCGGTTTTCATAGATTCCCGATTTAGTTTGAAAAGGATTCCCCAGGCAGGAGGCAACCATTGAAACGGCGTAATTTTATCTGCATTGCTGGCGGGTCGATAATTCTGAATCACCTCGCATCAAAGGTTATGGCGAATAATCCGATTAAATTTGAATCTGCCGTTAAGCTGGAAATCGGACAGCAACTGCCGGACCCATTCTGTATTAGAATCGGGGAGGGTTATTATTTAACCGGTACCCATTCAACCAGGCGGAAGTCGAAAAAACCATCCCTCTTCGATATGTTTTATTCCAGGAATTTGGTCAACTGGAAGAGCCTGGGACCGATACTGAAAATGCCTGATTATGAAGGGAGCAGGGAGGGGAATTTCTGGGCTCCGGAAATTTTTCCATATAAGGGTAAGTATTATCTGTATTACACTGCGGATTCATTCGGCGACCCTTATAGAAGATTCGTCCGGGTGGCCGTGGGAGAGCAACTTGAGGGCCCGTATGAAGATTCCGGCAGAGCGCTGACCGAACAGCCTTCCATAGACGGCCACCCTTTTTCTGTCTCGGAAGATGAATCCTACTTATTTTACACGGGTAATGAAGGTAACGACCACATGGGCCAACTACTCGTGGATAAATTTGTTTCACCCGTTCAACTGGAAAATAAACCCGGAAAAGTATTCCCTTCAGAGACAGTCGAGTGGGAGGAAGGCGCTTTTGTGATCGACTCAGGCAGCACCTTTTTCTTTTTCTCCAGTCAGGGAAACTGGCGGAATGAGACTTACCACGTACTGGTCTCGAAAGCAAAAAACATTCTCGGTCCGTATGAGCGATGCAGAGATAAAAACGGCAATTGCAAAGTGTTGAAAACAACAGCTAATCAGTTCGGACCGGGGCATAATTCCATATTCAGAGGACCTGATACCAGCTTTTTTATCTGTTACCATGCCTGGGATAAGGAACGTACCGGCAGATACCCCTGGATTGCCCCTCTGCAATGGAAAGAGGGCTTTCCATATGTAAAGCAATAAGCAAATAGGCTTTGATTGATATTCGTCTTTTAAGGAGGTTTACGATATAGTTTCCAAGGAGGAATCATGTGCCTGGGAATTCCGGGCCGCGTGGAGGAAATAGACGGCACCATCGCAAAGGTGCGTTTCGGCGATCTGTTGCGAAAGACAAGCCTTGACCTTCTCGGTGAGGATGTTTCGGTGGGCGACTATGTGATCGTTCACGCAGGTTTCGCGCTCGAGCGTATTGATGAGGACGAGGCACATAAAACCTTGCAGATGCTTAAAGAGATATCCGACCTTGAAGTATCTTGATGAATACAGAGACCCCGGCCTGGCCGAGTCGCTTGCTGCGAAAATTTGGCAGGTGAGCACCCGAAAGGTGAGTTTCATGGAGTTCTGCGGGGGCCACACCGTGACTATCGCCCGCTACGGGATCGAGTCCCTGCTGCCGGCACAGGTGCGCCTTCTCTCCGGGCCCGGCTGCCCGGTCTGTGTCACGCCGATGAAGTTGATCGACAGGATGATCGCTCTAGCTTCCCAGCCGGAAATAATTGTAACCACCTACGGAGACATGCTCCGGGTACCGGGCTCATCGACGAGCCTCGCCTTCGAACGCGGCCGGGGAGCCGATGTCCGGATAATTTACTCCAGCTACGACGCTCTCGAGATCGCCCGGAATACACCTGGAAGACAGGTGGTGTTTTTCGGTATCGGGTTCGAGACTACTGCTCCGGCAACTGCCGCAGCCGTGCTGAAAGCCCGCGAACTGGACCTGGATAATTTTTCCGTGGTCAGCGCGCACAAGACAACTCCCGCGATTATCAAGGCCCTGCTCGATACCGAGGAACTCGAACTCGACGGTCTGATCTGTCCCGGCCATGTGAGTGTAATTACAGGCACGGCCCCCTACATCTACGCTGCTGAAAAGCGAGGAGTGGCCTGTGTAATTTCCGGGTTCGAACCAGTGGACGTACTTCAGAGCGTATTGATGCTTGTGGAGCAGGTTGAGAATGTAAACGCTCAGGTGGAGATTCAGTACCGGCGGGGAGTGCGGCCGGCTGGAAACGAAAAAGCGCGACGGATGATGGATGAAGTTTTCAGGCCCGCGGACAGCAACTGGCGGGGGATAGGGGTAGTGGAGGGAAGCGGTCTGGCCATTCGAGAAGAATTCAGCAAATGGGACGCGCTAGCCCGTTTCCCGGTCGAAGTTCCGGAGACAGACGAACCGACAGGATGTATCTGCGGCAGGATCCTCAGGGGCGTGGCCTCGCCCTCTGAGTGTGCATTGTTCGGCAAGAGCTGCACACCTGCCACGCCGGTCGGCGCCTGCATGGTTTCAAGCGAGGGGGCCTGCCAGGCGCACTACCGTTTCGGAAGAACACACCTTCGCACTCCCTGAAATTTCCCCATGGGAAAATCACTCACCGTTTAAATATCTTCCTTGAAAATTCTTGCCTGTTTTAAATCAGGATTATTCATAAATTGGTAAGATGTTATGTTTCCCCGGGGCCTGGGGGCGGCGGGCGCATGAAATGCGCTCCGTTGCGCAGGAGCGCAACGGTCTGTGCGACAATAGTCGCACAGCCGCCGCCCCCCTCCCTCGGTGGCTGATAAAAATGTGAAAATAAGTGATTAGACCTGTCAAGGTCTGGGTTTCATGAATAATCCGGATTAAATCAGGATACAATTCGTGGTACAGAAATTGCTCCCAATTTAAAGGGTATTTATCCATAAGATCTGAAAATTTAGGACATAAATAACCGGCAATGAAATCTCTATCTCCAAAACTATCAAATTCTCTTTTTTCTTATCTTGCGCTCAGGATACTGCTGGTAGTAGCTCTAATTCTTTTCGCAACTGGAGGTGCAATCGGGCAGGAGGCTGTGGTAAACCGTGACGGCAGCCTGCTGTTCCAGGAACCCGATGACGAATCAGCGGTTCTCGATATTCTCTCCCGCGGCACAAAACTCCAGATGCTTGAACAGCTGGGCCAGTGGTGTAAAGTTTTGACCTCCGATTCCGCCCAGCAAGGCTTTATCCGCCGGGATGCCGTTCGTATCGGCGCTATGCTGCCGGGTATGATGGAGCCTTCAGTCAGGTCAGGCTCAGAAGCCTATCAAAACCTCCAGAGCGAACTTGACAAATCCGAGACCAGGTTGCGCCAAACTCAGAGAGCGCTGGAAAATCTCGAGCGGATGTTGGAAAAACTGGGACAACTAAAACAGGCCGCGCCAGAGAGCAGCAGGGAATCGGAAATGATAGTGAAACGTGAAGCGAACATAACAGGGCCGGTTGAAAGTAGTTTGTACTCTCACTCTTTCGGTTTTAACCTTTATTCCGGTTTGTATTTCGATGGCAGGGATAACACTGTGGGAGTTTCCTCGCTCTGGAGCCCGGCGTTTATCAAGCCCTTGAGTATCGAGATAGAAGGCGGACTTGCCTATTTAGAAGGCCAGGATGAAGCCATATACGCCAATTTGGGATTGATTTTCCCATTCTGGATGGGCTGGGAGTGGATGAATCCTTATCTTGCAATGGGTGGAGGCATGATCAGACGGGAAACAGGGCCGCCCCGCCTATCCGATACAGATATCAATCCGCTTGCAAATCTCGGCGCAGGAGTCGTGCTCAATTTGAAAGGAGGCTTGAATCTAAGAGCAGATCTTCGCTCCGTGGTGGAATTCAGCAACACTGAAGACAAATTCGATGGACGCTTTTATCTCGGCCTCTCTTACCTCCGTTAAGTTTTTACCTGCCGAATCGGGATCAAGCAGCTTTCATCATTGATCAATCAATCGCTTTCCCTGGGGCTAAATTTTTAAAGGCAAGCACCGATCCTCACCAGTCCAGGCGGAGTATCTCCGCTCTCTGGCTGACACCCTCGTAGAATTCGTTGCTGTCGAAACGGTTATATCCCATTGGAAAGCGCGCTGGCTTTCCCCCTTGAACGAACGTGACGTGATTCAAAAAGGTAGGAATCCGGGAACCGTGTTCGATCTGGATCAGTCTCCGGTGGCTGCTGCTGATATCCAGCGGAGGATCATTGGCCTTGGCGCAGAAATAAATCATCCGCCAGATTTCCTGATCGGAAACGAACGGGCCGCCTCGGGCCAGGTGTTTGGAAATTAGATTCACCATATTTTCATCGTGGCCGCCTTGGACGTAGGTATCAACGTATTTGTCGTAGGTATCCGCCGCATCGGCAAGCAGGACTCCATACATGGCATCCGTACCGTATGTTTTGCCGATATAAACGATTGCTGCGTCATCACTTACACCCGGACCTGGCATCCTTCGGAAATAAATACCGACCGGTTTCGGGTGCCTGTTGCCGTAGGTTTCCCCAACTATAACTTCGAGCTCTCGCAGGGAACGAATCTCTTCATCGCTGAATGCTCTATCAGACGCTATCCGTTCGGTAAGCCCTACCTCCGTGAATTTTTCCGGGTTCGCCAGCAGCAACTCACCCCCACCGAGTATCAGCGGCTCTCCCCTCAGGGTTACCTTGAAATGCTTTGCAGCCCGCCTGCGTTTTTTCCAGTTGTCCATCATGCCCCCCAGCACAAAGCCCTTGAAAAAAGGTTCTGCATCCACAGAAATACCCTCCAGAAAAATTATGCCGAAAGAATTGCTTTGGCTTGATTCCGCACTGCCGAAAGTAACTTTTTTACTGGAGATAGATTCGAACAGGAAGCGCTCCAGGTTCTCGAGAATTTTCTGCCTGTGTACTCTGACGAGATGGTTCAGGATCCCGAGTTCTTCCGAGCCAATCGCAAGGATGATATCATCAATTGTGGCGTCTGGGAAACAGAGAGGCTGGCCCTGCTCGTCAAAGAACATTCCGTGGCCGTTTTGCGCTCTGCCGCAGATTGACTGTGGAAGAAGAAGTGGAAGAATATGAAATGCGGCTTGGATCGGGAGAGTTTTCAGGTAGAGAAAATCCTTGCAGGCAAGTCGATTGAAAAGTTCCCGGCTGTTGGTAACCGAGAGAATGGAACAGGTGAGCCGGCTTTCATCGGATCGGGAATGGTCAAATGTATAATCCAGCTTACCTTTAAGGTTGGCTAGGATGATATCAAGGTCTTGAAAGTGGTTTGCTCCGCCTGCGCGTTTACTTTTTTTTTCCGGGGCATCTTAAAAAGAAAATTCGGCCAGGCCTTAGAGTACGAATTCCGAAGGAATATTATCAAGGACCAACTTCTGGCAAAACAATATTATATCGCACGCGGCGATATCGCAACAGTTAAGCCGCTGCTAAAAAGGTATAATTATAAGATTCCAGTTTACTGACCTATTGCCAGCTCGTGGATTCGCAATTCAGCCCGTTATCAACGCCTTTTAAACCCCTTTACCCTCTTCAAGATAACCCTTAAGAACTTTGGTTATCTCGGGAAGATTTTCACCAAACGAGGTGGGATCGACTGTTCGGCAGTACTTTTCCATTGCCCAGGCAGGAACCCAGAATGCCAGATCCGACTGGGACCATTTCAGAAGGGTGGTTGCGTTGCGTTCCCAGTTGGCGCGATCCTCTTTGGCGAGATTTACAGGAGGCAGCGGGATTCTCGGCACGTCCTGGGTATAAGTTCTGTAAAACTGGCTGTCGGCAGCCCGCCGGATGTCAAATTGCACTTGGGCTGAAGGCCTGAGAACGCTTAGTACTTCTTCGAGGTAAGCGATGATAAGTTTTAGGGAATGATTATCCGACAATTCGCGCTGAACGATTTTGGGGATTTCGCTTAGCAGGCTTTTTTGAAGTTCCGATTCGATCTGCTCCGGAAAGGCCCCGGGAGGATAAGCGCGATAGGGCCGCCGCCCTGGCGCCACACCCTCTGTAACGGAGATGAATCCGGAGGGCGATGTCAGCTGATCGAGGCTTATCCCGAGAATTTCAGACAGCTTCATCAGATATTTAGCCGAAGGCGCACCTTTTCCGTTTTCCCAGACGCTTAAGTTCTGAAATGCTATCCCGAGTTTTTCAGCCAAAGAACGCTGGCTGAGGCCTTTGATTTTTCTTGCTGCTTTAATGTTTTCACCAATAATCTTCTTTTGATCAATAGGTGTATTCATGATTGACCATCCCCAAATGTTAAAGTACTCTAATTGATATTTCGGTAACTGTTAGTAAAATAAAAGTGGATCGAATCAGGCAAAATGATTGGCATTAACAACAGCTAAAAATTCGAGCAATCTGCCCAAGAGAATTTCTTGAACGTAATTAAAGGCTTTTTTCTGGCAGGAGAGAAAACGACTGCCAATACAAGAACAAATTGATTTTAAATGAAACAGAGAGAATGAAAAATAATCTAATGATTAATGTTATTATAGTAAAATTGAACTAATTTTGTCAAGAGTTTTTATCAATATAATACGGCTTTTAAGGATAATTTAGATTGAAAAAATTTTACCTAAATTTACAAAATCCTTGTTATACCTGAATTAATGGGAAAATATCTTAAAAACGGTGCGTGTTTTTAATAAATATATATCTATGAAGTTAATATAAATAATAAATAAAACTATTCCTCTTGGATCAAAAAATAAATCCAATGATTTAATATATTACGTTATTAACAAAACTAATAATATGTAAAATTCAAAATTTAATTTGACAATTTATCAAATAAAAACAGAATACTACTGGTTGATTTTGATTCAATCTACTGAAATGTTGATTTTGATTTTTCACTTTAGGGGAAAATATTTCTGTATTTGCTTATTTTTAAAGAAGCTACGGTGATATGTTATCTTCCTTTATAGATTTTAACGAAAGAAAACTTCAAATGAAGAACATTTAAAATACCTCATACATAAATAAAGCTTTTCATGTAAAAGTTTTTATCCAGTCTCTCTGGTTGTCAAGAAAAAAACTAGGAAGTTATTATATTTGTAAGAAAGCTGAATAGCAGATCTTACCATTATTTAATAGAAAAGAATTCCCCGAAGTCTTGCTTCGGGGTAAATTGCTTGATGGTTTTATCCTTTTTTCAGTGAGTTGCCGTGTGACACATACAATATTTATCCTCATCCTTCACGATTCGGAAAGAAGGGGATTTAAACCTGGTGATTTTATTTCAGATCGTGCTTGAGAGCCACCATTCCCCCCTAACAAGGGGGTACATTCCAAATTCCCCCCTATCAAGGGGGTACATTCCAATTCCCCCCTAACAAGGGGGTACATTCCCATTCCCCCCTATCAAGGGGGTACATTCCCATTCCCCCCTATCAAGGGATTCATTCCAATTCCCCCCTATCAAGGGGGGAGACAGGGGGGTGTTATGTTAAACAGTTGGGGTTTAGTACCCGAAATCAGGATCACGGATTTCAGGAATTCACACACGGCTCACACTGATACCTCTCGGCTTGTCGCAGAGTAGCTCATTTGGATTGAATTTTTCTGAATCCGATTTGTTGAATATTCAGGCCTGGCCCCGCAACTTGACTGGCAGTGCGCGACGATCTATATTTGGGGCTGTTATCAGCCTGAGTGGCGGATTGAAATTATCTTAGTCGGAGATAAAAGTATGGCGGAATACCGAGAGCGAATGGTGGTTAACGGCATGGTACAAGGTGTCGGATTCCGTTATTTTACCTGCCGGCTGGCCCAGGAATATCCAGTGACCGGGTATGTAAGGAACCTGAGGAATGGAGATGTCGAGATTGTAGCCGAGGGCACGAAAGATGCTGTCAAGTCTTTTCTTTTCAGGGTAGGACGTGGACCAGGTTATGCCCATATTATAAGTATCAAGTCGTTCGTGGAGGAACCCCAGGGTAATTTCAAGGTCTTCGGCCTTAGATACTGAAACTCCCCTTTTCTTCTTTGTTAAGCTGTTAAAATAGACGACAGGTTCTTGATCTGTGCCCTGTGCTTCCTTGGCAATAAAAGAATTGATTAACTTGAATCCTTTGAAATTCGGCCTCAGACTCGGAAGCAAATACTTTCTTTTAGCCTGGTTTGTGCCGCTTTCAGTGGGGCTTTCAGGTTGCGGCATTGGAAAAACGACGCCTTCTGTGGCCAGGCACGTGAGGTTTGATAAATCTGACTATCGTCTCATCTGGCCTCTGCCGATTATCACCACCGCCCGGATTACCTCTTACTACGGTGACCGTAAGGATCCTCTGGATGGGATGCGCACTTTCCACACAGGGGTGGACTTCGATGGAGAAATTGGCACACCGATTCATGCCGCCGGCGCAGGCAAAGTAATATTCAGCGGCAGGAGAAGCGGCTATGGGCTCCTGCTGATAATCGATCATAGCAAGGGTTTGACAACCTATTACGGCCATTGCTCGCACCTGCTTCTCAAGCGGGGTGACAGGGTAAATCGTGGGCAGGTGATTGCCTTGATGGGTGCCTCGGGCCGTACGACCGGCTCCCACCTTCATTTCGAAACCAGGAAGCACGGGCGGCATTTCGACCCTTATCTCCTGTTGCCTAAACTTAGAAAACTCTGAGATGCGGCCTGTGGAAAGATAGAGCAAAATATAAAAAAGGAGCATCCATGCAAAGCTACGAACATCTTGCGGCGGCTATCCGTGATGTCCCGGATTTCCCCAAAAAGGGGATCCTTTTTAAGGATATCACCACCCTGATTGGTAAACCCGATCTGTTCGCCGAGGTAATCGATATATTCTACGATCATTATAAGAACTGTAAAATAGACAAGGTAGTCGGTATCGAGGCGCGAGGATACATTTTTGCCGCACCTCTGGCCTACCGTTTGAATGCAGGATTGGTTCCCATACGAAAGCCGGGCAAACTGCCTGCAGAGACCGTTTCGGTTACTTATGAGCTGGAATACGGCACGGACAGTGTCGAGATGCACCAAGACGCCATTGCCCCAGCAGAAAAAGTTCTGCTGATTGATGATCTGCTGGCAACCGGTGGCACTGCCCAGGCAACATGCAAACTGCTGCGACAACAGGGTGCCGAGCTGGCCGGGGTGGCTTTCCTGGTGGAACTTGATTTCCTCAACGGCAGGGAAAAACTGAAAGACATGGATATTTTCTCTATAGTGCATTTCTAGCAGATTGATTCGGAAAATTAACCGGCAGTTTCCTGGTGAAGGAAAATCGCCTTTTTCGAAACACACTTAATATTTCCATTAAACTGAAAAACCCGATAGATTCTTTCCCGCAGCCTGTCGGGTTTTCCGGTTTTTCGATTGTATTTGTAAATTGACACTTATCAGAGTAAATTTTATTTTTGGTTGCATCGAAAGCTTGATATTAGCCATGATCTGACGCTTCCCGCGATCAGCCACTCGAAAGGAAGGTGCTATGTTCGGGCTCACGCATGCCGATCTGACAGTAATCGTGCTGTATATCGGAGTGGTGATTGGAATCGGTTACTGGTCGATGAAAAGGATCAGGACCCAGGAGGATTTTTTCATGGGCGGCCGGGCTTTCGGCAAAATCCTGCAGGTTTTTGCCATGTTCGGCTCAGGCACTTCCATCGACAGTCCGGTGGGAACCGCCCGCAATACTTTCGCCGGCGGCCTGTCCGGAATCTGGACTGTGCTGAACTACCTTTTCTGTACCCCCTTTTACTGGTTTATCGGCCTGTGGTACCGGCGTTACCGGATGATGACACTGGGCGATTTTTTCGAGGAGCGCTACCAGAGCCGTTCAATGGGGGGAATGTATGCAATATTCGGCCTTTTTTTCTTTATTGTCTGGCTCTCGGTCGGTTTTTCCGCGGCCTCAAAAACTATTCTTGCCCTGACTCCCAAACCGGCCCAGGAACTAACAGTTGAAGAGAGCCGGGAACTGGGGATGTTTACCCGGATGAAAGAGCTCGAGAGCAGGGATTATAAGCTGCTTGTAGAGGTGGAAAAGCAGGAACTTGCGGAACTAAGGGAACTGGATCCGCGCGGGAAGTACAGCTACCTGAGCGGGACGATGGTGATCGTCTTTATCGGCCTTGTGGTTCTTATTTATAGTTGGGCAGGTGGGTTGACAGCAGCCTATCTGACCGATTTCATCCAGGGGATTTTTATCATCCTTCTTTCGTTTATCCTCATCCCGTTCGGGCTGCACCAGATCAGCGCCCGTTTCGGAGGTGCGGGAATGATGGACGGGTTCAGAATTATGCACCAGAAGGTACCGGAGGAGTTTTTCGACATCCTTGGCTCGCCTTATGCGAGCGATTTCACCTGGTATTACTTGCTGGCCGTTACAACCATAAACCTGGTGGGTATCGTGGTTCAGCCGCATATGATAGTAGTCGGCGGCGGGTCTGCCCGTGATGAACTGAGCGCCAGAGTGGGGATAATGGTAGGAAATTTTATCAAGCGCTTTCTCACAATTGCCTGGACCCTGGCCGGATTACTTGCCCTGACTCTCTATGCCCGCGAGATAGCAGATCCGGACCTGGTTTGGGGCCATGCCACGCTTGACCTTCTGGGCCCTGTGGGATGGGGGCTGGTGGGCCTGATGATTGTTGCCCTGATGGCCGCCCTGATGTCCAGTGCCAGCTGCTATATCCTGGTGGCCAGCAGCCTGCTGGTGCGAAATCTCTACAGGTGGATCAGCCCTGCCCGCCAGGAGGGACACTATGTTTTTGTAGGGCGTATCTGCAGCGCCCTGGCGATTACCGGAGGGGTGTTTTTCTCGATCTACTACTATGATATCTTCGACCAGTTGAAAGTGGCCTGGGAGTTGCCGGTGATCTTTGCAGCCACGGTCTGGGTGGCGATGTTCTGGCGGCGTGCAAGTACCTCTGCAGCCTGGGTGTCGATTCTCAGCAGCGCCCTGCTCTTTTTTATCATCCCGATTTTGTTACCCGTGGTTCATCCCTCCCTGGGCGCAAATGAAAAATACCTGGCAACAACCCGGACCAAGGAGATTGTCCGCAGGTATGAAGCGAAAGAAATCGACGTCTGGCACAGGCAGCAGGAGATCACGGAGTGGAAAGAACTGAACGCGGCCGGACTTGCCGAAACACCGGAGCCGAAACCATTGGCGCTTGGCGAACCGATCGAGATCACCACCAAGCCGCCTGCCAAGTCGATCTATTGGACCAAAGGGATAAAAGTCCAGAATGACGGAAGCCGGAGCGGCCAGGGCTTTTTCAATATCGAGATGGCTTTCCTGAGTTGGATTGGTGTCGACCTGGCATCTCTACCAAACCCGATGATCGAGACACTCAGGCTGCCTTTCCGGATTATCCTGCCGATTTTGTTAATGGTGATTTTTTCCCTGTTTACCAGCCCGG
>Ga0209636_10005129_pt1 | contig 13394 bp, 12 predicted proteins | sample DeeMarSWOR152_54_FD_187464 | JGI IMG/M metagenome (GOLD analysis project Ga0209636, IMG submission 187464) | Marine sediment microbial communities from White Oak River estuary, North Carolina - WOR-1-52-54 (SPAdes) (version 2) | ecosystem: Environmental > Aquatic > Marine > Intertidal zone >...
GCCTTATCGGCGACAGGGCCTATGAGAAAGGCGGTAGCTGAAGCGAAGAGCAAACCTGTCACGAGCGGGTTCATTGCTGTAGCTACGCCTAAGGCTGCTCCTGCAAAGGCGCCGTGGGACATGGAGTAGCCTATGGCTGAGAGGTGCATCCTCACCACGAAAACTCCCATCAACCCCGTCAAGAAACCAGCTAGGATGCAAGCCAACAGGGCCCTTTGCATTATAGTGAACTCAAGCCAGATCACTGAATCGCCTCCAGAGAAGAGGTATATAATTCATTTTCCATGATGGGTAGGGCTTTCTCAGGCCTTCCGTCAACTAAGATTCTTCCGTTACTCATCACCACCACCCTGCGGCACTGCTTCATCATATTGTGGATGTCATGTGTCACAATGAGAGTGGTCAACCCCTTCTCTTCGTGAAGTCTTCTTATCAAAGAAGGGATTCTTCCTCGTGAGTCGGGGTCCAGGTTGCTGAAGGGCTCGTCTAAGAGGAGGATCTTTGGATCCTTAGCTATGGCCCTGGCTAGCATTACCTTTTGTTGTTGACCACCTGAGAGTTTACCCATAGGTCTGTTAGCTAGCTCTTCAACGCTAAGCAGTCCCATGGCCTCTACAGCTTTCTCTCTATCTTCACCTTCAGGTCGGTGGAGAACCCCTATCCTCCCATAACGTCCCATTAATACCACATCAAGAGCAGTGTAGGGTTCTCCAGGCTCTACCATAAAATCTTGGGGAACATACCCTATCTCGCACCTCACCGCCCTTCCTTGAGTTTTTACATCCAAGCCAAGAACAGAAATCTTTCCTCTAAAAAGAGGGAGTAGACCGTTTATGGTTTCGAGGAGCGTTGTTTTTCCAGCAGCGTTTGGACCGACCACATAAATAAGCTCGTTTCTTTCCAGGGTCAGGGTTACATCCTTGATCGCGGGCCTCCGCTCCCCCTCGTAGACCGTAGAAACACCTTCAAGCTTAATGATTGCACCCTTATTCATTGTCTTATTGCCTCGCCCGCATACGGGTTATCTGTTTTTCAACCCGGCACTTCGATATTATTTTTTGAATATTTCGTAATACCAAAAGCTATTAATAAATTTTTTCTAACAATAATACCGGAGAAGTTGTTATGAGTGAGAAGGGTGTTGTAAGGTTCTCCGTTTCAGTTCCACCTAAACTACTTGAAGACTTCGACAAAGTAATCGCTAACATGGGTTATGAAAGGTCAAAGGCGATCCGACTAGCTATGCAAAACTTCTTAACAGAGTACAGGTGGACAAGCGAAGAGAAGAGAGTAGGAGTAGGCGCCCTCATCATGATTTATGACCATGAGACCAGAGGCCTAGAAGGGACCTTAACAGAGATTCAACATGAATATAGGAAGGTGATCCGCTCAACTACACACATTCACTTAGACGACCAAAATTGTCTTGAAATCCTCGCTGTCAATGGAGAAATCAAGACGACTCGGAGCCTAGCTGAAAAACTGATGAGAGAAAGAGGAGTAAAACAACTTAAATTAGCTACGCTCACTGTCTAGCATATATAGGGATGAAGGATGAGTTAATAGAGCATTTTCAGTTTGATGCCGCGATTTTCGTCTCTGTTCGTCTTGTCAATTCAACTGATTATCCGATCCGCTTTCGCCTGATGGATTTTTACGTTCTCTTAATAATAATTCTCACGTGGTTGGAAGATGGAACACTTCAGGAAGAATTGGATGGATACTCAGAATACACTAAGCAAATTAGATATAGACTATTCTGCAGTTATTTCACCTTCGTTAAGAGAAGAAATCGTCTTAGAAAATAAGTGAAAAAAATTGGGGTTTGTGGAGATATCTACATTCTTTATACCTGACAGTAAGGGCAGAGGTATACGTAGCCTCCTCCTACACTCAACTTCTCTATGTGAGTCCCACAGACTGGGCAGGTCGCCTGTTTCATGTTTGAACCCATTGCTGGCGTGTAGCCACCTTGATTTCCATAAAGGTCGTGGAACTGGTCTTTTCCGGTCAGCCTGATTCTCTCCTGAAGCACAAGCCTAATTGCATCGTAAAGCGACCGTTTCTCATCTTCATTCAGCTCTGAGGCTTTTCTCTTTGGGTGAAAGCTAGCCCTGTATATAATATCTTGAAAAGCACTATTACTCAGTCCCACAACAACAGCGTCTTTTCCTACGAGTACTGACTTGAGCATCCGATTATTATCTTCTAAGAGTTTTGAGAAGCGCTGAAAGGTGAACTCTTCGTCTATAGGTGAGAGTACATCAGGGTTGAAATCGCGTTTATACACATAGGAGCGCTCAAGGTCACCGTCTTTCACCGCATTAATAAGACCCATGCTGTTTAGCCTTACGGTCAACGCTGTGTCATCATTAAAATCAACCTTCAAGTGGAACTTGCTTGGAACTGTTTTTTTACTTGTGTGATAGAAGATTTTACCACCGTATTCAGGGCCCAGAATCAGATTCATTCCATTGTTGAGCTTAAGGCGTATAACGTTGCCCCTAGATATAACAGACTCGATTTTTCCATTAACGAGCTGATCGAAGGATCTATTGTCTTTGTTAATCATACCTATTCTTTGCAGCTTCTCATGGTTTTGCAAATGATAAGGTTTGATACGTTTTCCCTGAAGCTCTTCATTCATCTGTTCTGCGAGAATCTTGGCTTCTGGAAGTTCAATGCTCATCGCACAATCTCAAATCCAATACACTAAACCCTTATGTTGAGTTTAAATGCTTTTATGAATGGGTATACATCAGCATTTCTGGCAATAATATTTGTTAATTTCTTCTTCGACTCAGCATGAACTCAATGTACGGTGTTAAGACTGCTGTGTAACGCAGCCTCTAATTGTGGTTTTCTCTTTTATTTTCTTGGAGTTTCAATAGGAAATATCTCCTTTTTGGCGGGTGCTCAAGCCTTGTCCCTCCTTGATATCATGGTATCTCCCCTCCTTCTCTTCATCGCAATTGGTATCGTCTGTATTATATTTCCCTTCTATAATATTCACATGGCGCTTCTCAAGATGAAGAAACAAGAACTGTCAAAAATTTCAGAAGAATCGGAAAAGTTGCTGCAACAATTAGATTAGGTTTTAGAAAAACAGACTAAAGGACAAATCGTTTTCATCATGGTTCGACTCTTCATCTTGCAGATCAGAGAGAGACACGTAAAAGCAGCTCAAGAATGGCCTATTGACGTAAGCTTCATCTCAAAACTGATAGGTTTAGGCCTCATACCGATAATAAGCAGGATCGCAGCCATGTTAATTAATTTTTAGCTTTAACAAACGTGTAGGTAAAGATACTTTTTTATTTTCTTTATTTTTGAAGATCTATTGTGGTTATGTCTTTAGAAAAGAAGAAGATATTGATTTTAAGCTTAGAGTGATTGGTTTAAGTCCTTTGGGTATAAAGGGATCCTTAGTTGGCCTTTCCGCAGCTCCCAACTTTTTATATAGTTCCTATAGAAACCGTTCACACTTTTTTGGGCATAGCTGCGTTATATATATGTGCGTGGTGATAGTCTATTGGGAAAAGACTTGTTCTTCCGTATCGCTTACATCTTTCTTTGGATAATGTTCATCGTAGCAAGGTTCGTTCCTTCTCGAAATGTTCCAACTGTAAGGCGATCCCGTAAAGAGCGTATCAAAGCGATGCTACAAGAAGGCATGTATGTCTTCCTCTGTATAGTCCTTGCTACCTATGGGAATCTAATAGTTGGGGCTCTGTATCTGCTTAATCCGCCATGGATTGTATGGTCCTACCTATTTCTCCCCTTGGAAATTCGAACGGTTGGTTTATTTCTGAGTATCGTGAGTCTACCTTATGTCTACTGGGTTGGAAGAACACTAGCCAACTACTACTCCTTCACTGTAGAGGTGCAAGAAGACCACAAACTCATCTCTAATTATGGTTGCATAGTCTTCAGACATATCACGGGTAGTATAACCTTCGGGTAACCCGAATTTCCGCGTCACTATGTAAATTATATAGTTTTTGGCTATGCGCTTGAATCCACTCGTAAACATCCGAAGCATAAAACCTGATGGAATATCGTTACCTGGTCCACCACTGAAAACAAGAATGATGTCCTCTCCTTTACCGAAGTGGAGATAAGGAATCCCGTTACTAAAGAAACCCCGTTTAGCCATAAACTTAAATCCCCAGTAAACATTTACACCTAAGCAAATAAGACTTAGTTACAATTCCTAATATCATTCTAATCACATCATATACTAAACTTTCGGGTCATAAATCTTGTTTTTCAAGCCCTGAATTTTCTCTTTACGTGCTCAATACTTAAGGGAGCATTTGAGAGATCAAGGCATAGCTTTGTGGATGTTCAAACGGGATGAAAAATAAGGAATGGTATCTGATACATTAGTTAGGTTCTCTGAATTGCATCATGTAGAGTTGACTATACATTCCACTCTTTTCCATCAGCTCTTCATGAGTACCTTCTTCAACTATTTCCCCCTTGTTCAGAACGATGATTCTGTCTGCTCTCCTTACAGTTGAGAGCCTATGAGCGATGATGAATGCTGTCCTGTTCTTCAGAAGCTGTTCTAATCCCTGTTGGATAATTAGTTCTGTGTATGGATCAACGCTTGATGTAGCCTCGTCAAGGATGAGGATGCGGGGGTCGACTAGTAGGGCTCTTGCGAAAGATATGAGTTGTCTCTGTCCAACTGAGATGTTTGTGGATCCTTCTTGAATCTCAGTATCGTATCCTTCAGGTAGGCGTTCAATAAAGTCATGGACTCCCACGCTATTAGCAGCCTCTACCACTTCATCATTTGTAGCATCCTGCTTCCCGTAACGAATATTCTCTCTTATCGTTGTAGGGAATAGAAATGTGTCTTGAAGGACAATTCCCATAATCCTTCGTAAGGATTTGAATGATACCTCTCTAATATTATAGCCATCGACATAAATATCGCCTTCTTGTGGATCGTAGAATCGGCTGAGAAGTTTCATCATGCTACTCTTCCCTGCACCTGTCGGACCTACAATGGCAATGGTCTGGTTTGGATCAACCTTAATGTTAATCTTCTTCAAGACGGACGCCTTCGGATCATATCCAAAGGTAACATTCCTGTATTCAACCGTACCTTTCACGGGCGGAAGTTCAATTTTTTCTTTCCATTCTTTAACCTCGATTGGTGCATCCGACAATTCTACAATCCTCTCCATGCTTGCCATAGCTGATTGGTACTCGTTGTAGAACGCTGCTATCTCACTAATGGGTTCAAACACTTTCATCAGGTAAAGGGTGAAACCAAATACTATGCCTAAAGTGATAGTGCCGGCTCTTACTTCATTAATACTGAACCATAATACAATGGATGTAGTAATGGCGATAATAATTTCTATTCCTGAAAAGAAGGATGCAGAAACAAATGTAGCTGAGACGTTTGCATTGAGATTCATTACATTCGCTTGGTTGAACTCTTGACTTGTTCTATCTTCTTGGGTAAGGGATTGAATGATCCTTATCCCAGATACACTCTCTTCAAGTCTCTTTGTTAGCACTGCAATACCCTTCCTGGTTCTCATATAGACTTTAGTAGATCTGCTACGGAAGAAAAAAACGGGCACTACAAACAGGATGAGCGTGGCTAGTGTGATCAACGTTAACTTGATATTCCATGTAAACATAATGATTATGTAGCCCATTATGGACAGTATGCCTGTTATGCTTGATGGTAACATCCGTACAAAGACGTCTCCAAGAGCCTCCACGTCATTCGTTATCGTTGACATGATTTCCCCCGTCTCCCTCTCTGCAAAGAATCTAAGGGATAGTTCTTGAAGATGTTGTATCAGATTGTTCCGGATGTCGTTGACGACTTTCTGTCCCACCCAGCTTAGGAGAAAAGTCTGTCCAGATGTTGCCAACCAGTCGATAACTACTAGCACCAAGAAGATTAAGGTATAAAATATGACTCCTTCTAGTCTTTCAGGTATAGAAAGACCTGTTTCCAGTGGTGGATTAAAGTATTTATCGATCATAATTTGTGAGACATATGGCTGAAAACTACTCGTGAGCGTAATAATGACAAGTGTGACGGTAAGGATAATCAGGTGTATTTTGTATGGGGCAAGATATTGAAGGAGTCTCTTAAATAGTAGAGTGTCCGGTAATTTCCTTTCGATCTTCTCTTCTTCAACAGGACCTAGATCTCTAGCCCCTCTTCCGTGTATGTGTCTACGCCACCCCATTCACTCTAGCCTCCTAGTGAACTCTTTAATTCATATTGAGGAAGAAGTTCCTCTTTTGGAGCGAATTGAGTCATATATATCTGCGAATAGATACCGTTTAGTGCCATAAGCTCTTCATGAGTCCCAATTTCCAGAAGTTTACCCTTATCTAATACGATTATTTTATCCGCATTCTTTATTGTGGACAACCTTTGTGTGATGACGAATGTCGTCCTATCTTTGAGTAGGGTGACTAAGGCTTTTTGTATCTCTTGTTCTGTCTTAGTGTCAACGAAGGATGTTGAGTCGTCTAGAATTAAGATCTTCGGGTCCATTAAAAGAGTCCTTGCAATTGCTATTCTCTGTTTCTGTCCGCCAGATAGGGTTTGTCCTCTCTCGCCAACGATTGTATTATATCCCTCTGGAAAAGACATGATGAAGTCGTGAGCTTTAGCCAGCTTCGCTACTTCTACAATTTCATCCATAGGGGTATTTAGCTTTCCGAAGGCTATATTCTCCTTAATCGTTGTTGAGAACAAGTAAATATCCTGTAAGACGATGCCGACTTTATTACGAAGTGATTTCAATGTCACATCTCGAACATCGTACCCATCTATTGTTATTTTTCCTCTAACCACATCATAGAATCTAGGAATCAAGTATATCAGAGAACTTTTACCTGACCCTGTGGCTCCGAGAATCGCTATCGTCTCGCCAGGTTTAACTAGTAAGTCTATCTTTTCCAATACGGGGCGTCCTTTTAGATACTCAAAGGTTACGTCACTGAATCTGACCTCTCCTTTTATAGGGGGTAATTCAATAGCATTCAGGTTATCTTCAACTTCAGGTTTTGCATCAATAATTTCAAAGGCTCTCTTAGCTCCAGCCAAAGCTCGGCCATACATAGTAATGAGCCAGCCCAGGTCTCTTACAGGAGAGGTTAATATACCTAAGTATTGAATGCATAGGAGTAGTGATCCTAAAGAAATAGTATTACGAATGACCTCACCGCCTCCAAACCAATACACCGCTGTTGTACCTACACCTAGAAGGAAGGTTATGAATGGTCGGAAAATAGCTCTACGTTTCATTTCCTCCACATTTGAATCGAAAAAAGATTTGTTTGTCTCTGCAAATTTATTCAGCTCGAAGTGCTCGTTTATGAAGATTCTGACGACACTCATACCCACAATGTTCTGCTGAAGTATTGTATTCAAAACTCCATATTCATGCCTTATCTTCGAGTTGATTGGTTCAATTGTTTTCATGAAGATATAATTAATTATAAAAACGAAAGGAATCGTTACCAGCGAAAGAAGAGTTAATCTAATCTCTATGCCTGCAAGGTAATAACAAATAAGAATGATTTGGATAACTGAACCAAAGAGTGAGCTCATCCAAAAGGAATAGAACCGGGTCATTTGCCTTATATCGCTTGTGACTCTAGCTACCAATTGGCCTGTCTTTGTTCTGTCATAAAAGCTAAAGGACTTCTCCTGTAGAGATGTAAAGAGTTCGTTTCTGATATCAAATACTGCCTTCTGACTCGTATACGAGTGTATATATCTTATGGCGAAGGAAATGATGCTGCTCAGGGTAAACATTCCGATGATGAGAAGTAGATAAAAAACGAGTTGATCGTAATTCCCTTGAAGGAGAACCTCATCGATGATTACTTTAGTTGAAATAAGAGGGACATAAACTCTGAAAAATCGTCTTCCTAAAGTTAGGGCGAGGTCTATTGTGACTAAATACCAGTATTTTTTAAGATACCCTAGCATTCTCGCCGAAACACTCACAATCGTCAACGCTTCTTTTTCAGTTAGTATGATAGCATAAGTGAGGATAGTGTTCATTAAATATATTTATTTCAGAAAATAGATATCTTGTTCTTAAAATAAATGGTAAAAAACCAATAATCACTTCTGAAAGTGATCTACCCAGGTAAATAAGAAATAATTTGGTGTCCGGTTCTTGAGTAAGAATTGGTAGGATATATACCGCCTCCACTGTGAGGAGGAAAAACAAGCTAGTGAGAGAGGATATCTTCAGTTGAGATGTATATTAAGTATTGAAGCATATCATTCACGATAGTAGGGTATATTCTTAAGGTTAAGATTCTTCCCAACAAATCCTAAAGAATAAGTGGTTTAATTCAGAATTTTGTTTATTTTATTTTCATCACATGAATTCTACTCATTACTTTTTAGAAGAGTTGGACTGGAAATTATATATTACGCCCCGGTAGGCCGAGTCGCGAAGAGTTCAATTTAGGTTTGTTTTAGGGAGGAACAATTTGAGGCCGCTTAACGTATTAAGAGATTAAAACGTTAAAATAAGCATAAATCGAAGATATTAATGAAAAGATACAGCACAAACAGTAAAAAAATTAAAACTTAACCCCCAAACTCAAACCTTCTAAGGGAAGTGGTGAAAAACGAGAATGTGACATTTAAACGATGGAACCACTTTTTTAGGAACGGATATTGCTGAGTGAAAGTATTCGGGGAGAATGTTGAAATGTGGAGCTTGCGCCTGTCTGCGCTACACTAAACTTTGGAGTAGTATCAATATGGTTTCCAGAAGGCGCAGGCCTTATCTAATAACCTGACGTTTATTTTTTCTCTACGGCAGCGTACCTTCTTGTTTCTTAGAAGGCCAACATCTCTATCACTCCTCTTTACCCTTCTTTTCCCCTGTCTCTCTTATTGGTGGGTTAACCGTAGAAAAAGTTAAAATTGTTCCCCTTTGTCTTTGTGTGTGCAAGGGACTGCTAGGATGTAGTTTGGAAGCTTTACGGCGCTTTCGAAGAAATGTAAACATGCCTGACATAATGAGTGCCAAGCTTATCAGAAAATAATAGATTACTCTCATGCCTACTCCTAGACTGATAGCCTCGCCTGTTCTAGACCCGAAGAATATTAAGGCGATATCCTTATTCCACGCTTTACCCCAAACAGTTAAATCATACCACGTTAACCAGCCGACCCAAACCAGAATAATCGATCCGGAACCTGCCAGAAGTAAGCTGACTAGATTCGGTAAGAGAAAACTAAGATGCAATTTCGGACGTAACAACTTATCCAGCAACTTCATCTTACCCTAATTTTTTCCGAACTATCTGTCTTCATACGCGTGGTGACACCGTCCATTTTCACACCAGTTTCGGCCGTTATAATGCAATTTTTTTTATAAATGTCGTCCTCTGGAATTTGACATTCTCTAGAAACCAGTATAATCCAATACTTGACATGTTTGGCGGTCTTGCAGGAGAATATGCTGAAACGAAGCCTGTGTGGATATTTGAAATATTGTGGTTTGTTGGATAATTGCTTATATTATTGTTTTGTTTTTAGAGTTTTTCAATTTCGGGGAAAGGCTGCTCCCACTCTCCACACAAGAAGCGGGCAAAAGGAAAGCCGAACCCTAGCCACATGGTTTTCCACCTGGGAGTTTGGGCCACAACCCTCCGGTTCAAGCTCGCCAGCCTCCCAAACCTATTTGAGTGTCGAACACTCGTTAATTATTTAGATGAACTCATCATGTATACGCCTGAAGTCTGGAAAACCAAACCGAAAAGTTAGATAAACAAATAAGGAAAAAGTTGGAAAAATAGAGTTTATTTAAACCTAGATTTAATTCAATGATTCATTGGAATAAGTTCAAAGTTTTGGTTTTTTCGTCAATTCCTCGATAGAGATCTTTGGCTTCTTCTTGAAGCAATCCAGATCCGGCATCGGCATATCATCTTTGAAGCGTCTATTGAATATGTATCCCCAAGAGTGCTCCCTAAATTTTGGCATGACATATTTTTCAGGTGGTCCAGGTGTTGCCTCTATAAGTTCATAGTCTATAGAGCCCAATCCGATGTTTGAGGCTGCGTTTATTTGGATCCATTGGGAAACTTCTTTGAATCTATGTGAACAAGGGATATAGGTAAACTTCTCATGACCAGCTTTCCAAGGTTCATTCTCGATTTCCTCATCGAAGGCTTTCGATCCAGGGACTCCCTCAGCCCTGTCTGCTGCATCCAGACAGGCTTTATCGATTGAGACGATGTCTTTTGAAGCATACACGCCCAAGTTTGGTAGAATATAGCTATCAGTAAATCCCATGCAGTCACACCAAGGTGAAATGTCTATGGCATAGTTTATGAAACCTACGTGCTCTCTTCCAAGATGATTAATAATGGCTTTTACCGAGTCTGGGATAGTAGCTGGGAAAGATTGCCACATTTCTTTTAGTTTATCATGATCTACCGAGAGTACTCCACATCCCATTTTACTAATATAACCAAGGCAACCGCTGCACTTATCGAGATCTAGACGAGCGTATGGTTTCTCATCAACAACTTGGAAGGCCTCTGTTGGGCAAGACTCGCTACAGCTTTTGTATATTGGGCAGTCTGTTCCCTTGCATAGTTCAGGGTTGAAGGTATATCCAGGTACACCGTACTTGGGGTGCTTCACTAGATGGGTTATGCTCTTGCCTCTCTTGGAGCAGCAACCGATTCCCACATTCTTTATGGCTCCACCAACGACACCCGAGGGGTGCCCTTTAAAGTGGGTTAGAACAATCATTGCATCAGCATTCACAATTGCCTTTGCTATATAGGTATAATTCAGGTAGTTTCCATCCACTCTTACTTTGACATCATCTGTGCCCATGTCTCCATCAGCAACTATAAAGGGGCATCCCAGAGTCGCGGACGTAAACCCATTTCGTGCAGCAACTTTATACGTATCTTGGGCAATGGTACGGGCACCTCCATATATAGTCGTGGTATCGCACACAAAGGGGTCACCTCCATAATCTTTTACGGTCTCTACGATACCAGTAACGATGGAGGGTCTGAGGTATCCCGTATTATTCCACTCACCGCAGTGGATCTTTATCGCTACAGTGTCACCTTTACTGAAGCAGTCATTTAAACTCGCTAATTCGAATAGACGTTGACCTTTAACAACAGTGCTCAAAGCACCTCTTGGTCCAAACCAATGTACCTTTGATTTTGACAAACACTCTTCCTCCTCATATATCTTGAAAATATTTATTTTATACGACTATTCATCATTGGTCTTAAATACTGTTATATCAATTAATTATTAAAGGGTAATTATATGAGCGATCTGTTGAAAGAGGCAGAAGTTTCGTGTACTAATATTTTACAAATATTTGAAAGCCTAGAGGTCTTTCCAAAGGAGAAGATGGAAGAGATCACAACCAAAATGGTCAATGTACTCAGAGACATATCATTATCGAAGAAAAAAATTATGATGAAATCAGCTAAGGGTGCAACATTGTCAGAAAAGGTAAAAAAGAGCGCATCTGGTCTTGAGAAAACATTAAAGGACGTTTCTAGACACCAAGATTCGAAGGTGATAGACAATCTTTCTGATCAATTGAGTGAACTTGAATCAAATGTTTCCGATGTAATAACATACTGGCGTAGCTTTGAAGCAGTACTCACATAGCCACTCTAAGGAGACATTAATCGATCTTTCTCTTACAGCTCATTTGTAATGATTACAGATAGGCATTAAATCACAGATTAAGATATTAATTAGTGAGTGTAATCATGTCGATAAAAAAGAAAGTTCTAATCACTGGGGCTGCGGGTAGGATAGGTCGACTTTTATCCAAATCTTTGAAGAATCATTACACTATTCGAGCGGTAGATATTGTACCTAACGAAGGTGATTTTGAATTTATCCAAACGAATATTACTGATTTTGCATCAACTAAAAAAATAATTGAGGGAGTGGACACTATCATACATTTAGCCGCGATTATCCCCCCTCAAAGTGAGTTTGATAGAAAGAAAACGATGCAAGTAAATGTTGAAGGCACAAAAAATCTGTTAAAGGCAATAAAAAGAAGGGGAAAAAAAGTCCCGTTCATTTTTACCTCCTCTGTTGCCATATATGACACCACTGAAAATAATAGTCGCCCCATAACGGTTTATCACAAATTAGGTATAACAGACATCTATTCGGAAAGTAAGATAATCTCTGAAGATCTTATCAGGAATTCCAAGGTTCCTTATACAATTTTGAGAGTTTCAGGCGTGTATGCACCTGACAGAATCGAACTTCCTGAAACACTACAGTTTCAAAAAGACCAGAAAGTTGAGTTTGTATACTTAGATGATGTTGTGACAGCACTTAGAACCTCCATCGACACCGAAAAAGCAAGAAATAAAATATTCAACATCGCAGGAGGAAAATCTTGGAGGATGACTGGACAAGGATTCATTAAAAGGATGTACGGGGTGTTAAACCTAAAAGTTGAGCCGAATTATTCACCTTATAGAACTTATTTTAGTTGGTATAACACAGAGATCTCGAGTAGAATTCTAGGATATCAACAGAATTCATTCAATGATTTCCTTGAAAAGGTAAAGGATATGGGTAAAAAGCTAGGATTTCTCTAAACTAGCGCGCACCACACGAAGTACTCAAACACAGAAGAAAAACACCTAACATCGGATATAAACTCGCTGAAGTTCTCTTTAGAAAACTCATAGTATATGAGGACTGTGACATAAATTAAAAAACAGTATTCATAGCATCAAAAAACAATTGGAAATATCACAAGACGAAAGACACCTAAAGCGTTTGGATTGAAAAATCGACAAAATTGGCAGTTGGATTAAGCTTTGCTTTTTTGAGAATTTCTATTGCAATCTCAATAATCGTGATTGGGATCGTAACGTTCTTGTTATCGTTTCTTGGCGTTTTTGCTAGTAATAGATTTGGAAACTTTTTTGGAATGAGAATTGAAACGTTAGGCGGTCTAATTTTGATTGGTATTGGAGTAAAAATACTGATCGAACATTTAGCTTAGAATGAATGTCCGTTTACATAGTCAATCTTGTGAGGGAGCTAAATAGCATATTTGAAAGGCAGAATTGAGAAAAAATGAAGAAAGCCAAAAATCCAGAAAGACCCTCTTTCTATTTTTAAAGGGCGCTGTTCCAAAAGCGCTCACTTGGTGCGAGTATTAAGACTAGGAAAGCAAAATGAGTCAGGTCAGTTCATAGCCTATTGGGTTGGTTGGTTTGGAGAAAGATGTCAAGATGATGCATGAGCGCTGGCTTGTCCCTAAAATGGTTAAAAATGGTTATAAGTCAGTTTTTGCTCATTTAAGCCCGCAATGGACTTTTTTGACGAACGCATTTTGGCAGCG
>Ga0209636_10005130_pt1 | contig 13392 bp, 13 predicted proteins | sample DeeMarSWOR152_54_FD_187464 | JGI IMG/M metagenome (GOLD analysis project Ga0209636, IMG submission 187464) | Marine sediment microbial communities from White Oak River estuary, North Carolina - WOR-1-52-54 (SPAdes) (version 2) | ecosystem: Environmental > Aquatic > Marine > Intertidal zone >...
ATCCTAGCTGGTCCAGACGTTTTCTGGAGTAGAGGCTGGGATGAACTGCGAGAATTCGCTGAGTTAACAAATATACAGGTAACTTATTACCTAGGACTGTTAGGGCTGATTCCCTACAAACACCAGTTATCCGTCTGCGGCGTAAACACAAGCGACGCAGATGTCGCTTTACTGATAGGTGAACGACCCAACGTGTATATAACACGTCAGTTCATGAGTGATCCACCACTCATAGGCCCAGACACAAACATAATACATGTATTCCCAGATCAAGACACTGTTGGAGCACTCTTCAACATAAGACTTGGAATCGTCGGCAACGCTAAAACTGTTCTAAAACAAATGATTAAAGAAACAAAGAAAATGCAATCCCAAGGTCAAGGAACAGATCACAGCAAGTGGCTAAACACCCTCCAAGCACGAAAAGAAGAATACAACAAAAAATTAAAAGAAATGGAAGATAAATTCTGGAATCATAGACCAATACATCTAGCGAGACTCAGCAGGGAAATTATTGACGCCGTAGATGAGAATGCTACATTTGTAGTTGACGGAGCAAACTGCACTCATTGGTTTAGGAAGTGGGCCTGCACCCACGATAAATACCCAAGGCAAACCATAGATGTATTACAAACTGGAATCAGCGCAGTAGGTCCTGGAATACCTATGGCTATAGGCGCGAAACTAGCTAGAATGGATAAGCAGGTCATCTGCTTTATTGGAGACGGAGCCTTCGGCCAATATGCTATGGAGCTTGAAACTGCCTTCCATAACAGAATTCCTATAACAGTCGTTGTAGCTAACAACAGTGGATGGGGCGTATTTCTAGGCGATCAAGAATGGGAAGCATCCCCAAGATGGGAGATCTTCGAACAGAAAATCAGATACGATAAACTTGCAGAAGCCCTAGGCTGCCACGGCGAATACGTTGAAGACCCAGATGAGGTTAAAGGCGCATTAACCAGAGCTTTAGAAGCTGCGAGCAAAGGTCAAACCTCCTTAGTCAACGTAGTAATATCCGTCAAAAACAACAACCATCAAACTTCTGGATTCGATGACTACATCACAAGCAAATAAAACTTGCAGACGTACTCAAAGTCTACTTGAAGGAGCTTCTCAACCTCCTCGGGCCCTTCGGCTACTCTGGGAGTGAACTCTTGGCTGAGTTCTCTGTGGGCTACACTGTGAAGCATCCTTAGATTGTTGGAGGACACCTCGTTTATGCTCATCACTTAACGTTAGAACAGCTCTCGTAGAACCTTTCACTCTCTAAAAGGGTCAAGCCCCCCCAGCAACTATTATTTCTTCGCCTGTTATGAAATCAGACTCGCTGGATGCCAGAAAGGCAACCACTGCTGCAATATCCTCAGGGGTACCTATTCGACCCCATGGGATTGCTGAGATCCGTCTATTACGCGCCTCCTCCAGGGTTATTCCCTGAAGCTTTGCTAGCTCCTCACTTGATCTATCCGATAGTGGAGTATCGATGAGACCTGGACATATCGCATTAACATTTATATGGTATGGCGATAGCTCCCTAGCCAAAGATCTAGTAAAAGCTATAACCCCTGCTTTAGCCGCTGAATAAGCGGAGATGAGGGGTTTAAGCCCAGTACTCCTTGCCCCACCCAACCTCCCATAAATTATCCCTGCCCCAGAAGAAATGTTAATAATTTTTCCCCTTTTCCGCTCAACCATGTTTTTTGCCACAGCTTTTGAGCAGAGAAAAGTTGTTTTGAGGTTTGCTTCGATAACATTGTCCCAATCCTTTTCATCAGTTTCAAAAATAGACATAAATTGTTCCCTATCCGGTCCCTTTCCAGGAACGCCTCCCGCACAATTGACGAGTATATCTATCTCTCCAAACTTTTCAATAGTCATATTAACCATCTCCTCAACCTCATCGGATTTTGTACAGTCGGCTGATATAGAAATAGCTTGACGGCCCATTTTATTGATCTCTTCCGCCACTTTTAGGGAGGTTTTAGGATTTAGATCTACCACCGCAACATCTGCTCCTTCTTTAGCTAGCCGTAATGCAATTCCCCGACCGATTCCTTGACCGCCCCCAGTCACTATAGATACCTTACCCTTCAAACTCACCTGTCTCACCCATCCATAACTTATCCATAATTTATGTGTACATAAAAGTTTAGTTACTAAAATGTTTAAACGTATAATTCTTTTGAAAAGCTTAAGTCTTAATAATTATATAGTTCAACCTTCGAGCAGAGGCAATCCTATGCAGTTTCAATTAACCCTAAAAGAGGGAACATTTCTTGTTAAGCTTGCACGTCGAGCTGTGGAAATATATCTAAAAAATGGGAAAGTTTTAACTTCACCAACCAATGTTTCGTCAAAACTAAAAGATCGTTGCGGAGTTTTTGTCACCATCAACAAAGAAAAAGAGTTGAGAGGCTGCATCGGTTTTCCTTATCCAACCAAAATGCTTGTGCAGGCTGTCATCGAGTCAGCAATAAGCTCAGCAACCCAAGACCCACGTTTTCCGTCTATCTCGCTAGGCGAACTTGACCATGTGATATTTGAAGTAAGCGTGCTTACACCGCCCATGCAAGTTGAAGCGCAAAATCCAAAAGAGTACTCTTCAAAGATTAAGGTTGGACGAGACGGATTAATTGTTGAAAGAAGCTTCTACAAAGGCTTATTGCTTCCGCAGGTGCCAGTTGAATGGAAATGGGACGAAGAAACCTTTCTCTGCCAATGCTGTATAAAGGCGGGTTTATCCCCCGACTCATGGTTGCTCAATGGAACAAAAGTCTACACGTTTCAAGCCATAATCTTCGAGGAAAAAGCTCCATACGACGAGGTAGTACTTAAAGAAATCGCAGGGAAATAATATGATTCCTAAAAAAGTTTTGGAGGAAAAGTTTCGTAATTTTGTCAAAGAAGATGTGGGTCAAGGCGACATCACAACATTACTTACCATTCCATCTGGAACAGTTGTGGAAGCAAAAATTTTGACAATTAAAAAAAGATAAATTATTCAAGAAAATATCTATCCTTCTCATAATTAATATGTCTAATAGTTAGGAGGAAGATCTATCATAATTCTTCCTTTTTGAGCTCATTTTAAGGATCATACAAGACTCCAGGCATACTGTCCTTTCTTTATAAAAAAGGAGTTAATAAGACAGATTTACAAAAAAAATATGGGGTTGCACGTTTAGCGATGTCACCAGCATCGGAAACATTGCGGTGAAAGTGTCTCTCTCCATCTTAAAAAATGCTCTGCTTCTCTCTAAAAGAGTTCCAATGAAAAAGCCTTAAGAGCTTATATACTTTCACTATAATTATTTTATTTTGAGAATGATCTTACAATGAGCGACAGAGAGCTTTTGGCTATAAGACGCAAGAGATTTCGGGAACTGCAAAGAAGAGTGGCCTCAAAAGAAAAGAAAAAGGAAAAAATAGATGCAGACAAGGTTCTGAGCAGGGTCTTTAAAGGTAGAGCGTGGGAGGTATTTCATTCAGCTAGTTACCAGTATCCCGAAATCATGAACAAAATTAGAGATGCTTTAGTAAAACTGGTTCTAGCGGGTAGATTAAGTGAGATAAACGGGGAACAACTCTACATTTTCCTAAGAAGTATAGGTTTAAGGGTTAAGTTAAATACCGAAATCAAGTTTACCGAGCATGGGAAACTGAAATCACTCGCAGAAAAACTACGAGAAGATTTAAGAGCATAAAACAAGATCTACCCCTGCTTCCTACACAAGCTTATAGAAGGAAAAAAGGGAAGGCACATCTTGTGACTCTAAAGGGATGATTCAACACTGGATTCTTAGACATCGTAGATCTGAGAACGCTCCAATAATACACGAAACCACAAAATATAATCCTCAGATTTTACCCGTGGGAAAACTCTTCACATCCAATCTACAATTTTACGCTAACTTCCATCTCATACCAATTTACCTTTATAACTCTTATCTTCATTGCTATGTTGTCTAAGAATGGAGGTTCAATGTTCTTTGTAAAAGATAGCTCAACTTGTACATCAATCGGAGGTGGTATGTGTTACAAGGTTTCCCTTAAATTTTCGCGCTAATCGTACCTTGGAATCAGGTATCTGATCATCAATTTTCATAGGTGTTCTACTTCGGCACGCCGAGTTTTTCATAAATTTTCGATCTAACCGCCTCTACTCTCTTTCCAACCTCATCAAACAGATTTTTTCCATGAGCATCGATGGCAACCGTTAAGGGACCGAATTCCTCCACTTCGAGGATCCATAGGGCTTCCGGCATCCCCAAATCGAACCACTCTCCCCTTTTTACTTCTTTTATCGCGTTCGCTGCGAGAATAGCGGCTCCTCCAGTGAAGGCCCCATAAACCGCTCCATATTTTTTCATAGCATCAGTAGTTCTCTTCCCCATCCCACCCTTCCCTATTATTACACGAGCCTTGAAATTCTGGATGAATTTGTCTTCAAAAATGTCCATGCGAGTGCTGGTTGTAGGCCCAGCTGCGACTATGACCCAGTTTTCTTCCTCCTTTTTTACTATGGGTCCACAGTGGAAAACGGCTAATCCTTGCAGGTCAATTGGTAGTTTTTTTCCTTTTTTGAAGAAATCCAGAGCTCTCTTGTGGGCCGCGTCGCGTGCCGTAACCATGGTTCCTGTGATGTAAAGGACATCGTTCACCTCTAATTTCCGAACGTCTTCTTCCGAAATTGGGGTTTTGAGCTTATAAACCGTCATTTTTCTCATTTCACCTTGTGGGATAAATATTCAAATTTTCCGTCGAAATGAATGAGTGCTGTCGCCCTTCTTGCAGCCCAGCATTGAAATGCAACGGCTGCTGGAAAGGATGCGGGATGCCTGTAAGCGTAATCCACGTTCACTCCTAACGCGGTGATCTTACCACCGAGTCCCATGGGTCCGATGCCAGTCATGTTTACAGCCGCGTATAATTCTTTTTCTAACTTCGCTATCTCCGGGTTTTGTGTCGGTTGATTTATCGGTCTTAGCAGCGCCTTCTTTGCCATTTTAATGGCGATGTCAGCTCCTCCTCCAATGGAGACGCCTAGGATGTTTGGGGGGCACGGCTTCGAGCCTGCCTTTATAACGGCATCTACGACAAACCTTTTTAACCCTATCATACCTTCTCCCGGAACTAACATACCAATTACGCAAACGTTTTCAGACCCTCCTCCTTTGGGAAATGCGGTGATTTCTAAATCGTCTCCCGGCAAGATTTCCCAGTGTATAAAGGGGACGAACCTTCCGGTATTGTTTCCTGAATTCTTTTGAGTGAAGGGGTCTACGGCATTAGGACGTAGGGGCACCTCTTTAGTGGCTCTTTTTGTGGCGTTACGCAGAGCCTGCTCGATTTTATCTAGACCTCTCACTTCGGCGCCAGCTTTCACGTAAAAGTTTATCACGCCAGTATCTTGGCACATGGGTTTGCGCATTTTTTCCGCCAACTCCACATTATCTAGTATAGCCTTTAACTGGGTCTTTCCAACTTCGCTTTCCTCTTCATGGTATGCTCGCTGGAGGGCTTCCTTCACATCTTGTGGTAACTCAGTGACCGCCAACTGCAAAAGTTTAACCGCGACATTTTCAACAATTTTAATCTCCAATATATCTCCTCCATCAAGAATAGAAATTTTAAACCTTAACCATATACCTCTTTCGTTAATCGTAAAATATGGACAGAGATGTATAACGGGAACGTTCTATATCTTCTTAACACTTAGCGTGCGGTAACCCCTAGTGGATTAAAATTTAGGTTTTCAATATTTTTAGTTCAGCTATGAATAATCAAATAATACCAAGATAAACAAGAATTACTCCTATTGAGTTGAATATTCCATGTATTACGGCTGTAGCAGTAGTATTTTGACCCGTCTTCTGCCATACATAGCCTAAAACCAGACCGCCTGCAAAGGCAGTAGCAGCATTATACGGGTAATTAGCAAGGTGTGGTAGTCCAAACAAGGCAGAAGCAATCAACAAACCCTTCATCTTTCCAAACGAGTTTTCAAAACCCTGCTGCACAAAACCCCTAAAAGCCAACTCCTCCACTGGTCCAACTAGACCTAGAGATATAATAACATAAGCAACCAGTTGAAAAATATCTCTGGGCATTGCCGCCTTATTGTAGGCTTCTGCCAGGGGGTCAGGACCAAAAACAATTGTTAAAACAACCGTAACGACTACAGTTAACAGGAAAAGAGGGACTAAAGCAGCTGAAACACTGACCAAGATTTTAGGACTAGTCCTTTTTAAACCCAGATCCTTTAAACTTGCACGCGTATACCTAGCGAAAATTAGAGTTACCGTTAGCAAAATGACCTGCACTAAAGGCCCGACCACGATGTACATTGGAAAAGGCAGATCCAACCGTATATGCCACGATGTAAACTGGAAAATGCCAAAGCCAAGTATGCCATAAACTGTTAAAACCACACATATCACTGCAAGAACAAAGGCCAATGCTAGTTTTGCTCCCCACTTAGGCTCATTCACAATCAAATCTCCCACAGTTGTTTGCTGTTTTCTAATTTATTTTTAAAACTTGCGTTAGAATAGCCATTTTTTAAACTTCTGTTTAAATGCTCAAACGCTTATGCTGAAACCTGACTCTTTCCACTTCAGCTCTCAGATCTTCAGTTTGTCATAAATTCAGTTATAATTTTTAATGGTTACTTGGTTGGGTTAAAATTTATTACTTAGGTCTCGTAAAAGGGGCTACATACCGAAGAGAGAACACACATAGTTTATTTTGAAGTGTGGCGCAAAAAATCCAGACGACGCCAAAGTATGTATTGTGTAGAGCGTCTCTATGTCCTGAAGGAGGACCAGCGGAGACACGAACGTCCACGCAAAAAAGAAGAGAGCTTCGGACTTCCCCACGGTGGCGCAATCACTGAAATAATCTTCGATCTAATAATCATCTCGCTGGACTATCTTAGCTTCTAAGTTTTGAGTTCCTGATCCCTAAAATTTAATCCAACCAACCATTCATCCACTTGTACGATAGATCTTTAACCCAATTACAATGAAGTATTGTCCCATAAAGGTAGCTAATAACCTTTCAGATAACCCATTATTTTACTTCCAATAGGAATTGCTGCCACTAATCTAAAAATTAAAGTAAATATTAACGTTATTAGCGAATAGGCCTCATTCCTTCCACTCTTCTACTGACACTGTTCAAGTGAATATGCAACTTAGCATTGACCTATAGACCAGAAAAGGAACAGTTTGAGGACGCTTTAGAAGGTTTTTCTCGTCGCAATCACTGAAAACAGCAGAACCATTTACCTATATGCAAAATGGGACTTCCAGATATATACAAAACCCTTAAAAGAACAATTTCATGCGCGTGCATTTTAAATTTTGTTACTTTGGACGAAAAATATTTTCTGTGCATCAAAAGCTTGCGTTCCCTTAATTAAGGTCCCCTTAATTAAGTAGATATTATGGCAAAGTATCGAGTTACCATTGATAAAAAGCGGTGTATCGATTGTGGAATAGCAGTCGGTCGATGTCCTACTCATGCAATATTATTATCAAGACTACTAAAGAAAAACCAAGAACATATGGGAGTGTTTTTCGAGCCTCTTTATAATCGCGTTAAGCAGCTTGCTGAAGCTTGTCCTGCTAAAGCCATAGTTATAGAAAAGATTGAAGAGTGAAAATCTATAGTTTTCTTGAGCGGGCTTACATTTTGTAATTCCTCGTTCTTCTCATTCTTCATCTGGACGTCCGCGCGCGTAATAATGTTAGGACCATGCTCACCGAACTCTAAAGAAAAGAGACATCTGAGAAAGTGTTCCCAATAAATGTAGGAAACAAGGAAGGATTTTCCAGCGTCAGTGCAAGAAAGTGGCTACAAAACTGCACAACCCAAGAGTCAAGAAGAACAACTTTCACACGTTCAGACACTTCAAAGCAACAATGGAATATCACAAAAACAAGTGTGGGCGAAATACAATTTAGGTATGTATGATTCAGTAAACTCGTTCAATTGAGTATGTAAGACCGGACAGCTTGAATTCAATCATAGGTTTTCTTCAAACATGTTGATGAATTCCTCAGCTTGTTTTATGCCTTTCTCCCAAAATCTCTCGTTAGTTATATCGAAGCCTAGTTCGGCAGCAAGTTCATGGGGAGACTTACTGGAACCTGTAGCCAGGAGTTTCTTCAGTTTTGGAACAAAGCTCTTACCCTGTTCCTTATAAAGCTTATACAGTGCGAATACAAACAGTTGAGCGAAGACGTAGGGATAATTGTAGAAACGATAGTTTGCCCTGTAATAATGTGGCTTCATCGTCCACTCCCACCTCATCACATCAAGCCAATTAACAGAGTCACCATAGATTTTGTTTCGTGCTGCAACCCACAATTTGGCCACAGTTTTCCCATCTAAGAACTCCCCTCGCTCTATGGTGTCGTACATGCTCTGTTCAAAGAAAACTCGTGCAGAGACTTGGAAAGTTGCCATGCCGAACTCGTCTAGTATGTTGGTAAGTATTGCCTGCTTTTCACCTTTGAGCTTGGCTTTGAAAAGCAATCCTTCTGTCAAGAGTAATTCGCCAAATATACTTCCAGTTTCCGCAATGCAGCTACCTATTTCAAGATTGCTCGGCTTCTGAGCTCTTGAACCAAGATACGCATGAATAGCATGGCCCAGCTCATGTGCCTGAGTGTAAACGTCACTGATCCTTCTGTTGAAGCTCTGCAAGATATAAGCACTCTTTCCAGCCAGCCACGAAGAACAAAAAGCCCCTGATCTTTTACCTTTACGTACCTCACCGTCAATGTGCCGCCTCTCAAACATCTCGTCAACCCAACCCCCTATCTCCTCATCAAACGCCATGTAGGCCCCCACTACTTCCTTCCGAGATTCTCCCCATGCATAATCAATTTCCGGGGCGTTAGGCAGAGGAGCAACTAGGTCGTAGTTGGCCAACTTGACTAGACCCATCAGCTTGGCCTTTAGTCTAAGGTATCTCTGATACAGGCCTACATTCTTCTTAATAGTCTTCATGAGGCTATCAATGGTCTGTTGGTTGATGTCATTTGCGATCAAGCTCTGGGTCATAGGCGTTGGATAGTTCCTTATTTCACATATCTGCAGATGGTCTTCACATATGGAGCGGATAGCGCTTGTCCAGATAATCTCATCCTTTCCAAGATTCTGATAGACTATTTGATTGGCTCGCTTTCGTAGATCACGGTCTGGACTCTGATAAAAGCCGATTATCTCGCCATAAGGTAACGTCTTCATTTCACCCTCAATTTCTATGTTAAAGGTTCTAGTTGAGAGCCAATCACTTTGAAGCATCTGCCACGCGTTAATTCCGTTTTTGTCTTTCATGATTATCAAGCGTTCCTCGGTCTCTGAGAGCAAATGTGGCACTCTTCGCAATATCCTTTCAAGATAGTGTTTATACTCTGTCAACACAGAGTCTGTGATCAACGATGGTTTTTCAGTAAGGAGTTTACCTAACTCGATATCTATGAAGGCTAATGCTTGACCAACTCTCATAGACGCCCTACGTGCAGCATCATTCAGCTGTTTGGCGACATCATTAGTCGAATCGGCTGAATACATTAGACGGCAGTACTTGACCACCCCTTCAAACTGGAGGGTATGAAAATCTTTTATTCTCAAAAGTTCCAAGAGACCTTTTGCATCGAGACCCCCAATCTCACAGTAATACTTATCCCTGATCTTTTCTGCTTCAATGACCATTGACTTCAGTTTCTTCTGAATTGAAGTGGGGTCGGTGTTCTCAACAAGTTGTGAGAGATCCCAAATCATCTCATCTTTAGTAATAGTCAATCACTCCAACCAATTCCAAATTTCACCATAGTCCTATTAAAGTATGCATGTTCACATTCGCGTAATCAAATGTCCGCGCCCAGAAGATTAGAAATAAGATCATACTAGCATATAATGACTACAGAAACGGTTTTATTGAAGCCTGCGAAAAACTTCACTTCATCTACAAGAAAATGCGTGGAGTGACCCCGCCCCAAGATTTCATCTTTAGCAACCCAGATGTCATGGAAGAATTCAGGCAGAGAATACTTGACCTCTTGGAAGCGATAGGCTGCAACCCATAAACTCCCCCTCTTTCTTTTTTGGAAACATATCTCACTCCAATACAGCCAGTTTGCTTACTTTACGTTGAAGCAGGGCGAAAAATAAGTTGGATTTCTTAAATAATTTGATTTAAAGTAAAATATTTTTTGGTGAGCATAATTGAGCGCCGTCGCAAGCTCGAGAAATACCTCAAAATATACTCCGTGCCTCCCGGGATATCTTGACGCAACGGGAGATGGTCTGGGTTGAGGCCAGGGACGAGGAGGACCTTCTCTACCTGAAAGAGGAGGTAATTCAGGATTTAGGGCTGGAGCTCGTTTCTGTTCAGCCGCAGATAAGCCTGCCAACTACGAGCTCAGTAGCGCGCAAAACCATTGAAGAGAACGGCCAAGCTACGTCTGGTTGATTCTGGACTTTTATCCCTCAGTGGCACCTCCTTCGCCAATCCCCTCACAACCGGAAGCACCGCGCTACTCCTAGAAGCATTTAAAGATAGCGAGATTCGAATTCATCCAATATTTGTCATAACACCTTGGTTGAAGAATGGCGACTAGCTTTGTGGAACGGTTAACTTAACTCTTAGAAAATCACTATCTGAATTCCCACGCACAGTACGGGTCACCCATCGCGATGCACCTGATTTCTTTGACGTGCTGGTTCTTTATTGCTGAAAAGAAGCCGTTGAGGAAGCCTGTAGTGAAGTAGCAGGAAGGTTCCTCAAACGTAATTTTCAGAAATTTCGAAAATATGCTTTCACAGTTACCGTTTATTTTGATCATTTCATCTGCTGTAACCTTGCCCACTTTGCAGTGCTCTAAGAGATGGAGAACGCGTTTTACCGCCTCATCCTCCGCTATCCCCACTTCCATCAGGTGTTCGCCCACCTCTTTTCCCGCCTTAGCGCCTCCCATCCTCAAAGCCATCCGGTATCTCTCGTCTGCCAAGTGGGGAAAACCTATGGCGTGGGTGACTGCGTGGAGGTGAATATCGACTCCTAACCTAGGCCGCTCTACGAGGGGCTTCCTATGAAGGAGGAATCCCATGAGGCGTTCCATCATGTGGTCATGTATCCTTTCTACAAATGTACTGTCCTTCTCCAGTGTATACCTCAGCTCAGCGATCTCACCAGGCACCAATTTAAATTCACAGTAGGGATCCCCCAGCCCGATGCACTTCGTCTCAATTACGTTCCAATCCCTCTCAAGCCCTTTCATGCTCTCAAATCCTTTACACGAACCTGCAGCGCAGGCAGCGAAATAATTTAAAGCCATTGGGGCATCTAAGTTCTCAAATCCCCAACATGCATAGCTCTCAGATACTCTAAAATAGTGTTCATAAGGCTTCGAGCAGTCTTCAAGGTATTCTATGATACCGCTGCGCTCCGCCTCGCTCCAAGGGGCTTGCATCTTGAAGTATCGTTTCATGTTATTGACCTTGTTGAGGTCTTTTGGCATAAACTTGAACATGAGTCTCATGTGCCAAGGAAAAAACTGGATCATCTCCTTTGCCATGGTGCCGTCCAACTTGTCAAGCTTGTACTTCATTGTTGGGAACCTTTTCGAGTCCCAGAGCATCCCACTCCATGTGACAAGGTTCGGCCAGAACAAGTTCACGGAGTCCCCGACCTCCTTTCTCAACCACTTAAAATCCCCTCCCATAACCGCTTCGTAACACTGTTTCCCCATACTGGGATCCATGATCTCGAAATCGAATGCGAATTTGACGCCGGTTGGTTTTGCTCCTGTGGGAAGCTCCACTCTTGTCGGCCTCACTTCGGGGTGTTTCACGACTTCCAAGAGCTGCCTATCATCCTCTACACCCATTTTCATCACGCCGTCTGAGAGGCTCATCATCGCCACGAGGTCCTCTGGTTTGCCGCAGCCCTCGTCTATGCAGGTCAGAACGGAGTTACCTTCGGCTGCGAACCTTGAGAGGGTCTGCGCCATGAACCTTAAGATCTCTGAGCCGCTGAACAGGTACGGAGAAGTCAGGGAGTCAAAGATCAACAAGATGTTCTTTTTCCCTATTCTCTCTCGTAACCTTGAGATCGCTATATCGATGCTTGAAAGGCTGTTACAGTCAGCATACACCGTGTCTGGTCTATTGGGAACTGAGACGCCCACAGTTTCATCATAGGCGTCAATAAAAAATAGAAGCCTAGGCTCAATCTCTCTTAATCCTCGCTCTCTTAATGCTTTTTCAACCTTGAAAGGACCATATTTAGTTGTCAAATAAATGATTGGATTATCTATTGTCAGGTTTTGGAGGACAGTTTGCTGGCAAAAGGTAGACTTTCCTGATCCAGGAGGACCAGACAACAAGACCACATTTCCAGATGGTATTTCTCTTAATTGGCTTAATGAAACCAACAATAACCCCCCATAATAAGTAAAGAAATACAGGTTTATTTAACTTATAGAGATCAGGTAAAATAAGTTTAGAAAATAATCTGAATGGCTAGTCAGTTTGAAAGCGCTTAATTAATGTGCTATCTCAAATAACTGGTTTTAAACACATTCTGAAGACGATTCAATACCATTATTTTAATGATGTAGGCTTAAAAAGAGAATATTAACGTTACATATTTAACCTTTAAAGAATATCTTCGATTATAATTTAGTAGGTGAAAAGAGGAAATGAAGTTCATATGTTTCTGGGAGTTTAGCCCAGAGGACTATGATAAGATCATCAAAAAATACAAACAAGCAATGGCGGAGAGAGAAAAAGGGTCTGAGAAGTTTCCCAAAGTGCTCTATCCACCACATGGAATGGGTGGAGAATGGAAAGGCTTCACAATCTACGAAGATGTCACTCCAGAGCAGATGACTAACATGGCTCTTCACTATGCGCCTGAAGAGAAGCTCAAGTTCGTGCCTATACTTGATGTAGCTAAGGCCACAGAGCTCTATCTGAAATCAGAGAAATAGTCCTGAACATCAATAACCCAGAGATCTACAAGAACCTAAGCGAACTATGCGCTTAAATATATCGTGGAAAAATTACAATTGGTGATTGTTTGGTGGTTAATAAGTCTCTCGTGTATGAAAAATTGAGGAGTATTGTGGGCGCTGAGAACGTTACAGATAAAGAGATCATAATGGAAGCGTACACCGCAAGTGCTTTACGAGAGAGAACGCTTAGGGGCGAAGGGACGGTAGAGAAAGTTATAAAACCGGGCTTCATTGTAAGAGCAGGAAGCACGAAGGATATCCAGGAAATACTCCGTCTCGCAAACGAGTATAAGATACCTATAGTCCCCCTAGGAGCTATGACCTCAGAGTACAGTGGCACTGTCCCCATGGAAGGGGG
>Ga0209636_10005131_pt1 | contig 13391 bp, 12 predicted proteins | sample DeeMarSWOR152_54_FD_187464 | JGI IMG/M metagenome (GOLD analysis project Ga0209636, IMG submission 187464) | Marine sediment microbial communities from White Oak River estuary, North Carolina - WOR-1-52-54 (SPAdes) (version 2) | ecosystem: Environmental > Aquatic > Marine > Intertidal zone >...
TTTTTCATCCAGAATTTCATCAGGCTTGGCAACTGCCATGGTAAGCGCACCGATAGTCTCACCACCAATGCCAAAGATACCCTGGATAAAACTTCCATTGGTCCTTAATACAACACCTTCATTCTTAAGAATCTCAATGACCTCACCATCAATATAGGCAATTACTTCAACCGGAATCGGTGGTTCTCTCAAGATAACTTGACCTGTTATCTTTGAAATACTCTCGATTGCTCCATTAATGGGACTCTTTACTTGTGATTTAAACAAACCAAAGAATCCCTTACTCTGGGCAATGACTTCATCCTTTTTAATTGTATCACTAATTTTTTTAAGCATCGACTCTTCAATTTCATCAGGTAAAATACCTAATAATCCTGCTACATTTTGGGTCTGAACATTCCCTGGTAAGTTCGTACGTGCAACAACCTTTTCACCAGGAATCTTTTCCCCCTCAGAGACGAGTATTTCACCTGGCAGAGGAAGACGTCGTTGTTTAGTTACTGTTGTATATTCTAAAACCTTCAGCCCTGGCGTATATGCGTGTGCCACTTTATTCCTCCTTTACCATACAAATGATATACAGATTTTCAGCACGGTCAATAGACTTGTCGATGTTACACAATACGCTCTACGCCCTACGCAGCAACGTAATAAAGATCCCTAATGATGTATACTGCCAACTATACATTATCCCTTACTCAACAACTTCCTCACCATCTTCATATTCATCAAGTCCTCTTTCAAATTGGTCCTTGGTGTCTCCATAATAAATGGTTTTCCCTGTAATGCCGGATGGTTCAAAATATATCCCATGCCATCACCGATTTCTCCCTTGGCAATGTGCCAATGTCGATCACTGCGGGAACCACGTTTCGTCTTTGAGTCATTGAGATGGATTAAATAGAGCTTTCTTAGACTAAGGACACGGTCAAATTCAGCGATCGTCTTGTCAACGTTGTTTCGAGTTCTGAGATCATATCCTGCCTCAAATGCGTGTGCCGTATCAAAAACTACTCCTACTCTCTCCTCGTCGTCTACCGTGTCAAATATTTCTCGTATATGCTCAAATTCTGATCCAAGTTCATTACCACTTCCTGCGGTATTTTCTAAAAGTAGCATGACTCCATTTTTGACTCGAGAAAGTGCCCTATTAATACCCTCTGCCATCCGCTTTATCCCCTTACATCTGTCATGAGAAGAGCCAATATGCATGATGAGAAATCGTGCGCCGAGAATCTCGCTTCTCTTTAAATCTTCTATTAATGAGTCAACTGAGCGTACAAACAGGGGGGTATCTGATGATGCTAGATTAGCAAGATACGGCATATGAACAAAGACCGGAGAAATACATTCTCTCCGCACTTCTTGTTTGAAAATCACAACGTCGTCCTGGTCGAGAGGTTTATATTTCCAACCACGAGGATTACGTGAGAATAATTGGATTGTCTCACATTGACGCTGTCGGGCTCTTTCAACAACCTGTTTAAAACCACCTGCAATCGAAATATGGAAACCAATTCTCATAAAAATTTTTACAAAATTTTTTGATTACACAGATTCACCCCGTTAGATACATCATTACTAACAATGAGAGATATTGGAGGGTTTTCGATGTTTTCTAGTTCACTCATGTTTTTAAATAAAATTCCTATCTAACGGGGTAAAAAAGATTACAATGATAAAAAAATATTTCACTCTCTCTTATGTACTGCAAGAGTATCTGGGTCTATTGTGATATAGCGGTCTTTACCAAAATAGAGCATGGGTGAAACTATATTTTCATTAACAATACCCTGGTGATTTATAATACCTTCGTTGTAATAAATCAATACAATCTTACCAACGACTAAAAAGTGGTCACCATACTCATGCATGGCGAATTTCTCACACTCGTACGCTGCATAGCTATCCAGAAGTATTACTCCACTTACTCTGTCTGCAGGTGCAGCTTTTATATTGCATTCTTTAAGTTTTTCAGTATCGCGTCCTGAAGTACTCCCGATGCGAGCGATGAGGGGTGCCTTACTGTGTTCTAAAAAATTTACCGTAAAACCGTGTTTTCTGTTGAGCAAAGAATAGGTGTAGCGTTTTGGTGATACGAGAACACCATAGAGTGGCGGTTGTGCTGAGATTGGTGTGTGCCATGCTGCTGGCATCACATTTGTATCGACGCCGATGACCGCGACTGTTTGCGGGAAAAAATAGTAAAATTTTGAGACCTCAGAAGTCTTCACTTCTTTTTTTTCGTATCACAAACTGGGCACATTTGTTTATTTCTCTTCGCTACCAAACCATGTCCGCATTTTGGACATTTTTCATCAAGAGGAGGATAGAAACTTGAAAAATCACAGTGCTTGCATTTATAGATTTTACCGCGTCTGGTCGTGATGATAATCACTTCCTTACCACATAGTGGACACGGGACATCATGACTCAGGTTTTCAGTATACCGGCATTCTGGATAACCTGGGCAGGCGAGAAATTTTCCAAATTTCCCCTGTCGAACAATTAATGCACGTCCACATTTGGGGCACTTCTTTTCGCTCTCCTCTATTTCGAGGTTTTCTGAGTATTTGCATTCTGGAAATCCTGAACAAGCCAAAAATTTTCCATACCTTCCCCACTTAACAACCAGGGGTCGTTGACATTTTGGGCAATTTTTATCTACCTTCTCGGTAATCGCCTCTTTTAATGTTTTTACTTCTTTTTTCATTTTGTTTAAGGTAACAACAAAGGGTTGGTAAAACTCTCGAACAACGTCCTGCCATATTTTTCTCCCTGTCTCAATATGATCGAGTTCCTTCTCCATCTTCGCAGTAAACGAGACTTCAAAAATATTTGAAAAACGTGGGATAATGATATCATACACTTGCTGTCCTAATTCCGTAGGTGCTACTTTACCATTTTCTTTTACTGCATACCTTCGGTCAAAAAGCGTCTGAAGAATGTGGGCGTAGGTAGAAGGTCTACCAATACCGTTTTCTTCTAATTTTTTTATCAGACTCGCTTCAGTGTATCGTGGTGGCGGTTCAGTCTGTTTCTCCTCAAACTCTATGGTTCGCATATGTACTGTCTCACCAACCTTCAGTTTTGGTACTGAACCCCGCTCGACAACATCTCCCTTGACGAGTTGGTAGCCTAAAAAGAGTGGTTTCATTTCTTCGGATCGAAAATCAACACCCATAAAACTCACAATCACTTCTTTCTGTTGATACCGCGCTGCAGACATCTGAGATGCAACAAACCGCTCGAAGACGAGTTTATAAATCTTATACTGATCAGGTGTCAGGTGTTGTTTTATGAGATCGGGCTCGAGTCTGATTTTTGTGGGACGTATTGCCTCATGACCTGCTTGGGCTGCTTTTCGGTCTCTGAACTTCCTTACTTCCTTATTAAGGTAGTCATTACCGTACTTACCGGCAATGTATGTCCTTAATTCTTCAATGGCACCTGCATTCACTCGTATCGAATCTGTTCTCATGTAGGTAATAAGACCAATACGGCCCTGCGGCAATTTCACACCCTCATACAGACTCTGGGCAACCTGCATTGTTTTTTTCGCGGGGAAATTGTGCTTTCTCGCTGCTTCCTGCTGAAGTGTTGAGGTAATGAATGGAGGAGGTGAAACACGTTGTGGATTCGTAACGCGGTATGAGGTGACAGTGAACTCTGCTCCAGTACGCAAGAAACTTTTGAGGCGCCCCAATTCTTCCTTAGTTTTAATCTTTCTAAATACGTTATCAATGCGGCAGAGTACCCCCTGAAAAAGTTCCTTCTTGGCTGTCTCAAACCCTGCCACAGCATTCCAATAAGGAGTTGAACGAAAGGATGTGATTTCTTCTTCTTTTTCGCACACCAAGCGGAGCGCAACGCTCTGTACCCTGCCTGCTGAAAGTCCGCCTTTAATAATTGACCAGAGTAATGGGCTCGTGTAGTATCCGACAATACGATCGAGTACCCTCCTTGCTTTATGTGCACTCACTAAATTTGCATTTATCGAAACCGGGTGCTGTAATGCTTTTTTCACATATTCCGGCGTAATTTCGTAAAAAAGTGCTCTCTTTATAGGAGCAGGTGAGGAATCCAACTCTTCGGCAAGATGTTGAGCAATTGCTTCACCCTCGCGATCAGGGTCAGGTGCAAGAAAAATTACAGATGATTTTTTACACGTTTTTATTATTTCCTTTATGATCTTTGCCTTTCCTCGTATCCTAATGTACTGGGGAGCAAAGTTATTATCGACATCAACACCTAATCGAGATCTGGGCAAATCCTTGACATGTCCTTGTGATGAAATCAAGGTATATTCGCGGCCAAGAAAATCCTTTATTGTCTTCGCCTTAGTTGGTGATTCTACAATAACTACTTTATCTGCTGCTTTCTTATCCCTTATTTTCTTGATCTTCGTAGCCATAGTGTTCATTTATTATACACTAATTAAATTCTTATGTCAAGAGTTTTATGTGAGAGCTCTGAAAAACCCAGAAATCTTTGTCCATAGACTCTCAGGAGATTACAGTGATTTGCATCAAATTACAACGATAATAGTACAGGGAAATAATCAATTAGATAATAATGTTGTCGATCAATCGCGTCTTACCAAAGTAGACAGCAAGACCGATGAGTGTTCCCTTTTTAAGGTTTCTGACTGGCTTGAGTGTATCTTTATCAACTGCCTCAACATAATTGACCCGACCGCCCCTTTTGCTGATCATATTGTTGATTCTCTGCGTCGCTTTTTTAGGATTACGAAGACCCTTTTTATAGGCATTTTTTACCCATTGCAACGAGCGGTAAAGGACAACAGCGCGTCTTCGCTCATCGTTGGAGAGGTATGTATTGCGGGAACTCATTGCCAGCCCATCTTTTTCCCGAACGATCTTTCCTATTACAATTTTAACATCTAAATTCAAATCCTTAACCATCTGTCTGATAATAACCGTCTGCTGGTAATCTTTTTTACCAAAGACTGCGATATCTGGTTGTACAATATTGAATAATTTCAAAACGATTGTGGTTACACCTTGAAAATGGGTTGGCCGTGATACGCCACATAGTATCTTACTCAAATCAAAAACCTCGACATACGTTTTATAGCCTTCTGGATAGATTTCTTTATTTGTTGGATTAAAAATTACATCGACGCCCTCTTTTTTAAGTAATTGCATATCACGCTTCAAATCTCTGGGATATGCACGGAAGTCTTCTTTTGGCCCAAATTGGGGAGGATTCACAAATATTGAAACAACGACAAATTGACTTTGCTTTCTGGCAGTTCTAACCAGTGAAAGATGTCCCTCATGAATATAGCCCATAGTCGGTACAAACCCAATAATATCGCCCTTTTTCTTACGATGACTGATAATCTTTTTTAAGGTACTTATCTTCTTAACAAAACGCATGCTGTATTATATCTAATTTTGACTATGGTTCAATAAATATTATATAGGGGATCGTCAATGGGTCAGGGTAACGAAGCCCGTATCGTTAAACGTCAAAGGTTAATGGCTGTAAAAAAGCCGAGAACCGTAACCCTTCACCGAAACGGGTATCATAACCGTAGCCGTAACCTAATTTCCCGATTGGCTACTGAGTTTTACTATTTCGCTGTCTCTACTACCCGTTTTTCCCGTATGACAGTTACTTTTATCTGCCCAGGGTATTGGGTTTCTTTCTCGATTCGTTTGGCGACTTCGCGTGCCAAATTTTCAGCCTCTAAATCAGAAATGCTTTCTGGATGAACCATGACCCTTATTTCTCGACCAGCCTGAATAGCAAAAACCCTTTCTACGCCATCAAATGAAGCGGCAAGTTCCTCGAGTGTATTCAAACGTTTAATATATGCTTCTATTGTTTCTCTTCGTGCGCCTGGCCGTGAGCCTGAAATGGAATCTGCTATCTCAACAATTACGGCATACGGTGAGATTGACTGGATTTCTTCATGGTGCGCTTCAATTGCATTAATGATGACTTCATTCTCCCCAAATTTCCTGGCGAGTTCAGCACCAGCATGGGCATGGGAACCCTCAACATTGCCATCAGCAACTTTTCCAATATCATGTAATAAGCCAGCCCGCTTTGCAATAGTTGGATCGAGCCCGAGCTCCTGAGCAAGAAGCGCCGAGAGATAAGCAACTTCTTTTGAGTGTTGTAAGAGATTCTGTCCATAGCTTGTTCTGTATCTCATCATGCCGAGATACCTTACGATTTCTGGAACAATACCAATCATACCGAGTTCCAAAGTAATCTCTTCACCCGTATTTTTTATGACACTCTCAATATCTTTTCGGGAGCTCTGGACAATTTCCTCTATCCGCGCAGGATGAATTCTACCATCACTGATCAATCTCTCCATTGCCATACGAGCAACTTCACGGCGAATTGGATCGAAGCATGAAAGGGAAATTGTTTCTGGAGTGTCATCAATGATAACTTCAACACCGGTCAAATTCTCAAATGCCCGGATGTTCCTCCCCTCTCTGCCGATTATTCTTCCTTTCATCTCATCAGATGGAATTGGTACAACAGAAATGGTCGTGTCAGCTGTATGAGACGTAGCACAGCGCTGAATCACTTGTAAGATTATCTCACGCGAAGCATCTTCTGCCTTTGCTTTCGCCTCTTCTTTTATTTTATTAATCAGGGCTGCAGCTTCGTACCGTGCTTCTGCCTCAAGATTTTTCATGAGAATAGCTTTCGCCTCTTCTTTTGGTAGATTCGCAATTTTCTGGAGCGCTTCATTCTGTTCTTTTATCATCTGGTCGAGGCGTTCAGATTTTGCGTGAACGATACGTTCTTTATTCTGTACATTGTGTTCCTTGTGGATTAATTCTTTTTCTTTATCAACAATTAACTGCTCGCGGCGTTGAAATATCAATTCCTTTTCAGTTGACCGTTTTTCAATTTTTTCAAGTTCTTTCCTCTTTGATGCAGTTTCCTTTTCGAATTTTAATTTTTCTTGATACCAATTTTCTTTTGCTGCTATCTCAGCTGCTTTGCGGTAATTTTCTGCCTCACGTTTCGCTTCTTCAATTATTCTCGATGCCTCAAGTGAGGCAGTGGTTATTTTTGACCTGCCGACTTTTGAGTAGATGTAAATTCCTAAAGCACCGGCGATAATCAGCACGCCGATACTGATAACTATTTGCACTATCATAACAACTCCCTACCGCTCTACGGCGGCTAACTATTAAAATGTCCCCTGCCTGTGCCGTGTGGATACAAGTCTCTGAACCCAGGTTTAAGGTGGGCGCCTGTCGACCATAAGCAAACCTATAGCCGAACTTAGCTCCCTTATGATGGGTGTTGGCTCAAGACTCAATACCCATCACGGGCACTGCAGGGAACGAATTACGGAACTGCTTCATCGATCTTGAGGATTAGCGACCTAATCCTCTCTTCCATAGTAGATATCTTTTTATTAAACTGACCCTCGCGCTGGAGATACTCATCAACTAAATTCAAACATGCTAAAACAGCAATCTTGGTTGTCGATGGGAGAGGAAACTCACGGTGTATCTCCTTCATCCGCGCATCTACGATTTCAGCAACTTCCTTTATTCGTTCAGGATCTAGATCATCAGAAATGACCCGATAGTCATTTCCAAAAATATTAACAACAACCTCATTTTTCTTCAAAATATCTCCTAAATCATTAAGTTATCAACCTTTTCAATCAAACCATCGACACGAGTTTTTATTTCTTTACTCTGATCCTTAAGCTGGCTATTTTCTTCCTCCAGATCCTCAACTTTCTGTTTAAGTTCATTGATTAACTTAATTATCCTATCTATTTTTTCTTCAAGTTTACTCAATTCGTCCAATTTTGCTCCTTTGTTCTCAATTCAGCTCTAAATTTTCTGACAACATCGCCAGCTATTCTCTTTATAAAACTATCCACCTCCTTATCAGTGAGTGTTCGGTCCGGTGCCCTAAAATAGAGCCGGAACCCAAGGTTTTTTTTCCCTGAAGGGACATTGTTTCCTTTATAATAATCAAAGAGATTAACCCGTTCTAATACTGGACCGCTCACCTTAGTAATTGCATCAATCACATCAGGAACCTCTATTGTCTCGTCAACGAGAAAAGAGAGGTCCCGTGTGTTCGCCGGAAACTTTGCCGACGGCATGTAAAATGGTTCACTCATAAATGACCAAATTGGCTTGAGCACCATTTCAATATAGAAATAATCCTCCTTACAGAGTGCCGCGTCAACACATCCAAGATAACCAAGTTCTCTACCCGCGGCACAAATGGAAACAGCCTGATTCAGGCTCTTTTTAACTACTGGTTTAAATACAATATCTTTAACATGCAAGAAACGGAGAATACCTTCAATTGCACCTTTAGCATCGAAGTAATCGATTTTATCACGTTTCTGACTCCAAAAATTTGGATATCGTTCACCACCCATTATCAATCCAACACTTCTTTGTTGATATGGTGTTTCAGGAAGTAAGATATTCCCAATCTCAAAGAATTTCAACGACTTATTCCCTTTTGAAATGTTATAATTGATAGTATCGAGCAATCCACAGAAGAGCGTTGGTCGTAGCGCGTCGAAACGCTCATTTAAGGGATTTTTTATCTTTACAAAATTTTCATAACCCAGATCTGCGAGTCGCCTGCTCGACAAGAGAGAGAGTGTATAGGCTTCACTAAATCCTTGACCAACAAGGTAGCTCTTGAGTCTTTCTTCATTCAGGAGGGTTCTATCAACAACAACACTCCCTGCCCAACGTTGTGAAGATTTTTGGGGAATATTCATGTATCCATAGACCCGGGCAATTTCTTCATATATATCTTCTTCAATTTGCAGGTCGCGTCGATAATGCGGAATCTTTGCAGTAATGATCTTTGAGCCGCGTGCCTCAATCCCCACTTTACTGAGAAGAGACTTAACTTCACGCTCACTGAGCTGTATTGAGAGAATGTTATTCATCCGTGATGTTGAAAATGTAACACGCTTGGTTCTTCCCTTGCTTCCACAGACAACAAACCCAATTTCCTTTGCGCCAGAATATTGTGTAAAAAGTTTCCCACTCTCGAACGAAGTTCTATCTACTGCTCTTATATCTCCACCACGCTCGAATCGTATTGAGGCTTCGGTCATGATACCTAAGCGCCGTGCTGTATGTCCAATACGATGAGGGTTAAAATAAGCACTCTCTAACACTACTCGCGTAGTAGTCTGAGAAATCTGGCCTCGACGTGCTCCTACAATACCAGCAAGTGCTATCACGCCCTCTCTATCAGCAATCGCGAGATCGTCTTTCTGGAGTTTGAGTGTCGTACCTTCGAGCGTTATAAATTGCTCTCCAGCATGGGCTCTGCGTACAAGTATACCACCTTTGATCAAGTCAGCATCAAAGGGATGGAGCGGCTGACCAGTATAGAACATCATGATGTTTGTACTATCGACAACATTATTAATACCCTTCATGCCCATGCAATGTAAACGCCATTTCATCCAGAAAGGAGACTCATGAACTACTACATCCTCAAATAACCGTGCGGTGTAGCGTGGACATCCTTTTATATCTGTCACTCTCAGTTTGAAAGCAATAGGGCGATTATAATGTTTCAATTCATCAAAATTCTCTTTTTCTCTATAGTCAATTCCGAACCCAATTGCTATTTCACGGGCAATACCATTCACAGAGAGCCAATCTGGTCGGTTGGGTGTTGCACCTATATCGAGAACAACATTATCAAAAACATCTTGGAATGCACTTCCTGGTCTACCATGTTCCAGCACAATAACTCCTGTCGAGGTATCAGTTAAACCCAACTCTTGTTCACTAATGAGTATACCCTCAGACACGACACCACTAAACTCTTTTTTGAGAATTTTCTGACCATTAAATTCAATTCCCGCAGGTCCGACGAGCACTAAATCACCTTCTTTTATATTTTTCGCAGCAGTAACAATCTGAACCGTGGTGTGTGTTCTTATTCTAAGGATACGTAGATTTTTCTGTTTAGGATGGGTTGGACACTCCTCAATCCTGCCGATTATAATACCGTCTGGTGCAAAGCTGAGCTCATCCTCTACCTCGAGTCCGAGATTGAGAGAAATTCTCTTTAGTCGGCTAACTCCTAATTTTTTACCTAAAATTTCTTCAAGCCACTTAAGCGAGACTAACATGATCCCTCACTATCGTTCGGGATTCGATGACAGTGATAAAAATAATGATTACGGTGATAAATAATCTGTGTAATCTTTTTTAAAATCTTTGTAATCATTTTTATTAGAATTGCTCCAAAAATCTCATATCATTATTATAGAATACCCGAATATCATCAATAACATACTTCACCATCGCGACCCTCTCAACACCCATCCCCACAGCGTAACCTGAATATGTCTTCGGTGAAATCTTTACATTTTTCAAAACCTGCGGATGAACCATGCCACACCCTAACAACTCAAGCCATCCACTATTTCCACATACTGAACAACCTTCACCACCACAGACAGTGCAACTGATTGCCAGCTCACCAGACGGTTCAGTGAATGGAAAGAATGAAGGTCTTATTTCATATTTCGTTTTCGGACCGAAAATACGTTTGACAAATTCACTTAATATCCACTTCAATTCACCAAAAGATACACCTTCATCAACATATAATACTTCTACCTGGTGAAAGACCGGCGCATGACTGGCATCAAATGCATCATATCGATAGCACCGTCCAGGACATATTATTTTTATTGGTGGTTTCTGTTTTTCCATAACCCTTATTTGCACTGGAGAGGTATGACTTCTCAACATTAAATCTTCTTTAATATAAAAAACAGAAAACATATCGCGAGCCGGATGGTCTTTTGCCATATTCAGTGCACCAAAATTGTACCAATCATGTTCAATTTCTGGTCCGGTTTCAACAGTGAAGCCATAATTCTTGAAAAAGGTCACAATTTCAGAAAAGGTCTTTGAGAGCGGATGAAAGTGTCCAATATGCGGAACTTTTCCAGGTAAGAGTGGTTCAAATGTCGCCTCGCTCTTTTCTTTGAAACGCTCAAAACGACTGTTTAATTCACTGCTCAACTTTTGTTTCAACTGATTAATTTTGTTTCCATACACCTTTCGTTCTTCAGTCGAGAGGTGCGCGATCTCTTTAATGAGCTGATTAATCAGTCCCTTACGGCCTAAATACTTAATGCGCAATGCCTCCAATGAATCTTGATCACTGCTCTGTTCTAATGAAGATCGTATTTCATTCTCTAATGTAAGGAGTCGATCTCTCATTTAGTTTCCTCTTGTGTCTTACAGAGTTGAACCAATACATTGAACTCCTCAGGATGTTCATAGCACAGTGCTGCTAATGTCTTTCGGTCCAACTGGATATTATGTTTCTTTAACCTATAGATAAACTGAGAGTACTTGATACCATGATTTTGTAGCGCGGCATTGATGCGAGTAATCCATAGTGTACGAAAAACCCTCTTCTTCCGCTTCCGCTCCCGATATGCTGATAACCATGCCTTCATAACTGCTAAACGAGCAGTCTTATAGAGCCGGTGTTTGGCACCCCAGTAGCCTTTTGCCGCTTTTAACCATTTTTTCCGTCTCTTCCTCGTGTACGGAACATTCTTCGTCCTAGGCATTGTGGATCTCCTTTCTCACTATTGAAATTATAATCATTTTGAAACTACTGTCAACATTTTTACTACTTTTCCAGCACTCTCCCTAGATTAACCTCTTTACACGCTTCTTATCTGCCTTTGATACGGTAGTCGGCTGGCGAAGTCTCCGTTTTCGTTTCTTTGATTTTGACTGTAAAAAATGCCTCTTTCCCGCCTTCCATCTCGTGATTGTACCACTTTTTCTCTTCTTAACCCGCTTTGCCCAGCCTCTTTTTGTCTTCTGTTTAGCCATATATCTATCCTTTCTTCTTTTCAGGAAGAAATGCTACTTGGATAATACTCTCTTCTTGCTTCGGCTCACTTTCTTCCTTAGCTATATCCTTCAGATCTACAATCAACCGATCAAAAATCTTCATTGCCAGATCAGCATGTAAGTTTTCTCTTCCTCTCAAGCGTAGCCTCACCTTAACCCGATCTCCATCCATGAGAAATTCTTTAATCTTCGCCAGTTTGACCTGGTAGTCGTGTTCACTTATCTTGAGCGTCATACGCATCTCCCGGACCTCAGTACGGTGCTGATGTTTACGCGATTCGCGCTCCTGCCTTTTTTTCTCATAGAGATAGCGTCCAAAATTCATCAGCTTTACCACTGGGGGTCTGGCATTTGGCGCCACTTCAACCAGGTCGAGCTTTCGCTCTCGTGCCAGACGCCTGGCTTCTCCAATATGACATTCACCAATCATATCGCCTTTCTCATCGATAAGTTTTATTGTTTTTTCTCTAATTTGGTAGTTGATCCTTGGTAGCTGCTTAATTTTCACCTCCTAGTTCTTTTTTTATCATTTCAAAAAATTCATCTAATCTCATGACTCCAATCGTGACTCGACCCCGTTTCCTGACAGAAACTGTCTCTTGCTCAACCTCTTTCTTGCCAACAACGAGACTGTAAGGGATTTTCTGTACTTCTGCATCCCTGATGCGGGCACCTATCTTATCAGATTTCTCATTGAGCTCTACCCTGAATCCCTGCCTGAGGCAAGCGGTGTACACCTCTTCTGCGTATTCGTTTTCCTTGTTCGTAATCGGCATAACCACTAGCTGAACCGGTGCCAACCACAGAGGAAATGCACCACTATAGTGCTCTATGAGGCAACCGATAAAACGCTCTAACGATCCATAGATTGCCCGATGGATCACCACAACCTCTTTGCGCATACCATCACGGTCCATGTAGGTGATATCAAAGCGTTTCGGTAAATTAAAGTCAAATTGTATCGTGGTTGCCTGCCATTCTCGACCCAGGGCATCGAGTAATTTTATATCGATCTTAGGTCCATAGAATACTGCTTCGCCTTCCATCCGTTTCGCATCCAAATTAATTCTCTTCAAGGCTGAAATCAGACCCTGTTCAGCCCTGTCCCACTCTTCATCACTGCCCATGTATTTACCTTTATTATGAGGGTCTCGTACTGATAGATCGACCCGAAACTTTTCAAAACCGAATTTATTCAGCATCTTTATTGCCAATCCCAAGACCTTACTGAGTTCATCCTCAATCTGACTCGGCTGACAAAAAATATGGGCATCATCGATAGTGATCGACCTCACACGCAAAAGACCATGGAGCGTGCCAGATAATTCATTGCGATACACGGTGCCGATCTCTGCCAATTTAATGGGGAGATCCTTGTAGCTCCTGACCTTTGATTTATAGATGAGAATATGACCCGGACAATTCATCGGCTTGAGAACGTATTCTTCTTTCTCAATCGGTACGATGAACATCTTGTCTCGATAAAAG
>Ga0209636_10005132_pt1 | contig 13391 bp, 14 predicted proteins | sample DeeMarSWOR152_54_FD_187464 | JGI IMG/M metagenome (GOLD analysis project Ga0209636, IMG submission 187464) | Marine sediment microbial communities from White Oak River estuary, North Carolina - WOR-1-52-54 (SPAdes) (version 2) | ecosystem: Environmental > Aquatic > Marine > Intertidal zone >...
TTTTAGCCTCAGACTATATTACCGGACAGACAATATTTGTTGATGGTGGCTGGCTTGGCATGTAGGATGTTTTTCCTCTGAAAAGCGTGCCCGAGGTTCGTCCGGTCTTTCATCGCCGAAAACGCCGGATCAAGGGCCACATCTTTTGTAACTTCCTTGCCTTCTATCTGAAGAGCGCCCTCCAGAAGGCTTTGGAGGCAAAAGGGCTCAAGCTCTCCTGGGATGAAGTTATGAGTGATTTCAAAGCTATCAAGGCCGTAAAGCTTCATCTCAATGGGTCGTCCTACCTGCTATGGACTGACTTCAGAGGCGTGGCCCACAGCGTCTTTCAGGCCGTAGGGGCCAAACCGCCCCCAACTCTGCAACTGCTCACAAAAGCGTAGAATGTAATGCCAACAAATCTTTGAGGCTAGTTATCTGCTGGAAATCGCAAGACTATTTTTCAGCAACTGTCGAAAATGAGCCAAACATTTTGCGCCTCTCCGCTTCTCGAAAGGAATTAAGCGCCTCCTCAAAGGTGTGAATCAACTCCTCAGGTGAAGGTCGCCATTTATTCTTTGTCTCGGGTTCGGTTTCTATCCGCCATGTCCAATCCCCCTTCAGCGGTAATAGTATGATGATTTTCTTTTGTTCGTTCACCTGTTCAGCGAGAAACCGCAACCCCCAATTTCCTGGTGGAACATCTATGGCCATATTGTAAAAAGCATTCCAATCCTCCCTCACACTTAACTCTCGTTCTTGAGAGAAAGCCTGTCTCAGCCAATTCATCAGAGCGGATCCTCCGCTATAAATGGAGTTCTCGGGAAAGTACGTTCCCATGGGGCTGATCTCGATAAAGTAGTTACCATCTGGATCAAGAGGGAGTCTGTCGGCACAGGTCTCCATAGAGCAGGAAGTTCCGCCATTAATTCCGAGCATGCCGGCCTTGATGACCCCCGCGCCCACAACTCCGCAGGGCTGATCGCCAGCAGCGGTGATGACAGGGAGCCCTTCCGGCAGTCCGGTTTCACGAGATGCGTGCCGATCAACGGTTCCGGAGACTTCGCCTCCGGCAACAATCTTTTCCACCCATATAGAGGGAGAGATTTCAAATGCCTCAATAAGGTCTTCGGCCCACCGATGTTTGTGGTCAATATCCAGGCAGCCGGTCATCACGGCAGCGCTGGACGTAGTGACCAATTCCCCACCTGTGAGCTTGTACACCAAGTAGTCCTGGACAAGAAGGAATTTGTACATCCTGTCGTAAACGTCCCGTTCATGATCTCGAAGCCACATGGCCTTATACACGGTCCATATGCCGGGGTTGTATCCCGTTCGCTGGTAGATTTTCTCACGGCCGACTTTTTTGACAGCCCACTCATTCTGTTCACCGCATCGAATGTCATTCCACAGAATCGCATTTCGTATGGGTTTTAGTGACCTGTCCACCGGCACCGCTGTAATACGCTGATGCGTAATCGCGAGACCTTTGATCTCTTGCGGCTTCACTGGACAATTCTTAAGTAATTGACGAATTGCCCGGACGATGGCATCCCACCACCACTCGGCCTTCTGTTCCACCCAGCCGGGATTGGGGCGCAGTATCGGATATGAGTGCCGCCCTTCCGCCAGTGGTTCTCCTTTCTGATTGAAAAGAATAGCGCGAGTTGACGATGTACCACTGTCCACGCCGATTACATAAGCCTGATCCAAGCTCGGCTCCTCCTAAAGCTTCTCAATTTCAACGCCATCGCCGTATGTTTCAGCGAACTCCTGAATAATTCTGTCTCCTTGACTCATGCCCAGTCGGTCCGCTCCTGCCTTGATCACGTCGAGGGCAAGATCGAGGCTGTAAATCCCTCCCGACGCTTTGATTCTTACCTCCGGGCTGAGAACCTCACGTATGAGCCTTATGTCTTCCAGGGTCGTTCCCCTGGGATCAGAAGACACCTGTAACAGATACTGCGTTCTCACCCCTGTGGTGGTCTTTATCATCCCGGCCCCGGCTTTTTCGGCTATTCGACAGGCCCTCTCTTTTTCCTCGTCTGTCAGAACCCAAGTCTCAATGATGGCCTTGACAATCCGTCCCTGAGAGGCCTCCACAACTCCTTGAATGTCCTCGGATACAACATCGTCCTTCTTCGTCTTAAGGGCCCCGACATTGATGACCATATCGATTTGTGTGGCCCCGTGCTCGACGGACCTCAGGGTTTCCAAAACCTTCACCTCGGGCAGATGAGACCCGAACGGAAATCCCACGTTAGCACTGATTTCCATATCCTTGCCCGCCAGCAGTTTCGCCGCCAAGGAGATATTGACTGGATTCAAGCACACGACGCCTACTCCCGCATTGAGGGCTTTGCCGCAAAAACATTGGACATCCTCGTCGCTGGCCTGGGGCTGGCATAAACTGAGTTCTATGCGTTTCTTAAAATCGGTCAATGAAATATACATAGACAGTTCCCCCTCCCTCTTAAGGAACCACCCGTGCGCCTTGCATGATATCTCGCGGTAGGCATCAAAGTGGTGCAGCCTTGCTGTCGACAAGTCTAAACAGATATCTATTGAGTAAGCTACTATTCAAGTGGGTGTCCCACGCTTGAGTCCGAGTTCCCGGGCCATTCTGATCACGTTCAGCATGGACCAGCTCGCCGATTTTGTTGACGGCGATGACTCGAACGTTCGTTGCTCCACAGTCCAGTACCAGTACCATGGGATCTTTCATAACGCTAACTCATGGGGGACTTCATCTCATCTCTTCGATTGTGAGGCTCCTCCGTGTCTTCTCAAACTCATCCAGTGACCAGATAACCCCTGCTGAACGGGCGGTGCATGTCCCTGCTGCGACGGCCCAGGAAAAGAGCTGTTCCTCCTCGGCGCCAAAGCGGTCAAATGCCGCCGCAAACCCTCCAATGAATGCATCCCCTGCACCAACAGGGTTGACGATTTCGTTTGTTTCCGCATGAACCCTGACGGTCCTTTGTTTGCTGAAAAAGATCGCTCCGTCGGAACCCATCGTCAGCGCAATGATCTTGACCTTGGACGAAAGCTTCTTCATAGAGTCGAAAATCTCATTTCTCCCGGCTCCGGTCAATTCCATTGCCTCAGCCAGATTGGGCTTAATCAAAAATGCAAAATGTTTGATCCCCTCAGAAAGAGCCTCTCCGCTCGAATCGAGGATGGCGGGAATCTCATATTCCCGTGCCATATCGATGAGTTTCCCATAGAAATCGGCCGAAAGTCCTCGGGGAAGTGAACCACATAGCGCTATGATAGAAAACCGATGTGTTTTGATGAGATGCTCATAATGCCGGCAAAAGGCCTCTGCTTCATCATCGGAGATCTTGGGACCAAAGGGCACTATCTTTGTTTCTCTGGCGGTACCTTTTTCTACGAAAGCGAGGGTGATCCTGGTCGTCCCGCCAATGGGAAAGTACTCAGTCTGTATGCCTTCGCGCCTCAGCTGGTCTTGAATACAGTCACCGGTGAATCCTCCGATAAAGCCGGTGACCATTACTTCACTTTTGAGAAGTCTGGCTATCCGGGCAGCATTGTTCCCTTTACCACCCGGGTCTGGAGTCATGTCCTGCCCCCTATTCGTCTGGTGGGGAATGAATTCCTCCCCGAAAACGGTGAAGTCGATGGCGGGATTTGTTGTAACTGTCAATATCATAGTGTTTATCTACAGATCGAGGAGCTTCCCGAGAATCTGGCACCTGCAATCCGACTCGACCCGGTCGACGATATCAAAACAGGCGTTCATGTCCTTACCCATTGCAACAATGCCGTGCCGGGGCAGAATGACCTCCAGCGCTGTTTTTTTCCACTGCTCGCGCTTTGAAACAAAATGTTGTTTGACCCTTTCCGCAAGCTCCTCAGAGCGCCCAGGCGTCTCGTCGATGCATTCGATGGTGCCGAATTTCTCCGTCATCTGGAGGACAGGGAAAATCCGTTGGGCTCGCGCGACGAAGATACTCGTCCAATAAGGGTGTGCGTGGATTATGGCATGGGCATCGTCGAATTCGTTGTACAGCCCGAGATGAATCCTTCCTTCCCGGGTAATCTCTCTCGGTCCTTCGATTACCTCGCCGTCAAGTCTCAGGATGGAAAGGTCATCCTCGGTAATCTGCCAGCGAAGCCGGTAGCCCATCAACTTTGGAGTGATGCAGATAATATCGTTCTCCTGAACACTGATGTTTCCCCCGGCCGTATCCGATAATCTCCGATCCCAGATGAGTTTGGCTATGTCTAGGATCTGTCTTTTCATGGCATCATGCATCGTCCGACCCCTTCCCTCATACTTTCGTATGAAGCCAAAATACACGGATCGCCCAACGATTTCAATCGCTGTGAGGCCTAACCTCCGAGTTCCGGTATCATTCTCAATTTCTCAAACCTTTGATGACCGAAACGTTCCATACGCAACGACGTCTTTTTCGTTGACACACAAGCTCGCTTGCTCATATACTAAGTAGTCAAAAGGAAGTTTTTCGCCCATCCAAGCCACAATCGGCCTAGGTCGATTTGAATCTCCCCTGGACCATGGTAGTGTGCTGGGGTCCGAGCACGATCGTTAGTGCACGGATGCTCGTTCTCGGGCGCTATCTCTTCGGGTGAGGGTATTGGCTTGGCTTCACGGGGAGCCAAATACGAGACCGGGGAGGGGGTGAGGAAGGAAGAAGGCCATTGGCTAGGGCAGCGGAAAGCTTCTGCCGAGGGCAGTGCTCAAAGTCTAGTTTATCCTTTTGGAGGCTTTCCGGAAAAGATGAACCCAGAACAATGAGCCGGACAAAGGGGGATTAAAAAAATATGTAGGAGGTGAAAAAATGGCAAATAACAAATGGAGGAGATTTTTCGTAGGTGTCTTGGCCATATCGGCACTTGTGATGGGGATTGCTTCTTCCACCCCTGCCTGGGTAGAGCTCAGGGAAATAATCAGTGTCCCGAAGGGTTTCAAGTTTGGGACCTATACGCAGAAACCGTGGGCCGGTAAGACGATTAACGTGGCCATGGTCGCAGAACCTCGGTCTGACGCCATCGCCAAGGTGGCAAATGAATTCACGGATCTCACGGGAATTAAGGTAAATTTTCACATACTGGCCTACCCCACACTGCAGGAAAAGCAGATGGTCGCACTCACTCAGGGAACCGGAGCGTATGACATCGTCCATGTTGATTGTGTATGGGTTGGTCAGTATGCCGGCGAGGGATGGACAATCCCGCTGGAGGAATTTGTTCTGCGGACGGATCACAACACCCTAGCTCTCGACGATTTCATCCCCGCCGTGGTTTCAGAACAGGGAATGTGGGAAGACAGAATCTATGGACTCCCCTGCATTCAAGCCGTATTCGGGCTCCACTACCGTACGGACATTCTCAAAAAGTACGGAGTAGAAGTTCCCCAGACCTGGGAGGAGTTAAGAGCTGCGGCCGAAAAGCTTAATCTGAAGGAGCCAGGTGTCCATGGGATCACCTTCATGGGCAGGAGAGGTGTTCAGCTTCAGTGTACCTATGACAACATGATCTGGTCCTTTGGAGGAGAGTGGTACGACGAGAAATACCGCCCTACCGTCAACAGTCAGGCTGCCGTCGAGGCACTCGAGTACTTCAAATCTCTCATTCCTTTCGCGCCCAAGGGAGTGCTGACGTACGATTGGGACGAAAACGCTCGCGCTTTTGCCCAGGGGACCGCAGCCATGACGATTCAGTGGCAGAATGCGGCGCCGACGTTCTATGACCCGGAGAAATCCAAGATCGTTGGCAAGTTCAAGTTCACCAAGGTTCCCGGGAAAAAGCAACCTGACGGGAGCATAAAAAGAACGCCGACTTTCGGGGGTTGGAGTTTGGAAATCCCCAAAGATTCCAAGAACAAGGAAGCTGCCTGGGAGTTCATGGTGTGGGCCTCCTCGCGAGAGTTGGATCCAAGGCTGGCTTATAGCCAACCGGGGTCACGCTTCTCTGGTCTGGAAGACCCTGAGACGCAGAAAAAGTACATCGAGTATCTTGGGATGCTGGAATCTCTTCCCATAGCAAAAGGGCGTCCCCGGATTGCACCTTACTCAGAACTTGCAGATGCCCTGGAAGTTGCTCTGTCTGAAGCGATGACAGGAGCTAAACCCTCCAAAAAGGCGCTGGACGAGGCAAATGGGAGGTTCGGGTTCATTCTGAAAAAGTGGGGCTTCCTGAAGTAGTTCCGAGCTCAAACTGAGGGGGCTAAGCTGTAGGCTCAGCCCCCTCTTAAGAAAGGAGCAAACCCATTCGGCGAGTCGGATCGTTTTTCTATTCGTTCAAACGTAAATACGTTTGGCTTTTTTTTCTCGCTCCAACCGTTGCCGTCCTTCTCAGCATAGTCATATTTCCCCTAATCTTTTCTTTGAGCCTCAGTTTCCATGATTGGAATATCATTAGAGCTGAGCAATGGAAATGGATAGGGATTGGCAACTACACGACCATTCTTTTTCAGGACCCTTACTTTCGCACTGCCTTCAAAGTCACGCTTCTCTATTTGGCCGGCACCGTTCCCTTGCAGTTCGCTTTGGGTCTTTTCGTCGCGCTAATACTCCACCAGATCACCCAGAAGGTCATCGGGGTTTTGCGAACAACCCTAATTATTCCGACAATCATGACTCCTGTCGTCGTTGGAATCATATGGCGACTCATGTACAACCCGGATCTGGGGATGCTCAACTATTTTCTCACCCTGTTCGGCTTCTCCCCGGTCAATTGGACCGGCATGCCGGCGACGGCTCTTCCTTCAGTTATGATGGCAGATATCTGGGAGTGGACCCCTTTTATGGCCTTGATTATGCTGGCCGGACTTCAGGCGCTCCCACGAGAGCCCTTTGAGGCTGCTTTGGTTGACGGAGCGTCGTCCTGGCAAACACTGCGGTATATTACTTTGCCTCTCTTGAGCCCTGCCATGCTCGTGGCGCTCCTCATACGGCTAATGGATTCTTTTAAGACCTTTGATCTGATTTTTGTGCTTACCCAGGGCGGCCCAGGGATGAGTACTGAAATACTCAACTATTATACCTATCGCTATGGTTTCAAATTCTTTCACCTAGGATATGCCTCTGCTTTGTCCTGGCTGTTGGTTGTTGTTGTGACCATAATCTCCATTGTTCTGATCAGGACAATTCGGTCCAGGGGGATCTATGCCGAGGGAACATGATGAGCGAGGTTTTTACGGCAAAAGTGAAAAAAATAGTCTTTGTCGTCATAGCCGTCGTGGTGTTCGGCGTCATACTTCTTCCCCCCGTGGTTCTGTTCCTAACCTCTGTTAAGACCGAAGTGGATGCCCTTAGTTTTCCGCCAAAATGGATATTCCTACCGACACTGAAAAATTACGCTGAGATTTTCAGGACTTCCCCTCTTGTTGGCTACGCGTTTAACAGCCTTATCGTTGCGTCCCTGAATACAGGCGCATCTCTTGTCCTCGGTTCCATGGCTGCCTATGGTCTAGCGCGATTCAAATTCAGGGGAGCCGACAATATTGCATTCTGGATACTCTCGATACGGATGATGCCCCCGGTTGCCGCAATTATTCCTATTTATGCCATTATGAAGAGTTTGCGTATCCTTGATACGCCTTGGTGTCTGGTCATAACCTACCTGACCTTTAACCTCCCTTTCGTTGTCTGGATGATGAAGGGCTTCTTTGAAGATATTCCTCGAGAAATTGAAGAGAGCGCTCTGATTGACGGGTGTTCCGAGTTTGGGGTCTTTCGGAAGATCGCCCTCCCTCTGGCGGCTCCAGGACTTGCCGCCACTGCAATACTTGCCTTTATTTTCTCCTGGAACGAGTTCTTGTTTGCCTTGATTCTGACAGGGACCAAGGCGGTGACGTTACCAGTAGGAATTATAGGTTATATGAAGGAAACCGGGATTAACTGGGGTTATATGACAGCTGGAGGAATACTTGCCCTGATTCCGGTCATCATATTTACGACCTTGGTCCAGAAGCACCTCGTAAAGGGTCTCACTCTTGGAGCTTTGAAGTAGGTTACTTCAAGAATATCCCACAGGAGAAGAAGGGGGAAAGTGAGATGAACTTAGAGGGTAAGTCGGGAGTCATCACTGGCGGTGCCATGGGGATAGGCAAGGCGATTGCGCAGCTGTTTTCGAGCGAGGGTTGTTGCGTGGTAATCGCGGATGTCGATGAGGCGAGAGGAACTGAAACTCAAAAGGAGATCGAGGAGGGGGGCGGCCGTTGCCTATTTATAAAATGTGACGTGTCCAGGTCTGAAGACGTCAAAAACATGGTCCAAAAGGCGGCTCCATTCTGTGACGTTGTTCATATTCTGGTGAATAACGCAGGAATCTGGAGGCCAGGGAGGGTCACTGAACTCACAGAGGAAACCTGGGATCAAGTACTCAACACGAATTTGAAAGGGATTTTTCTTGTATCAAAGGAGATTATTCCTCATATGCAGAAAGCAGGAGGAGGTTCAATAATCAATGTAGGTTCGGTCGCCGGATTAGTAGGTGCTAGAGAAGCATCCGCCTATAATGCTTCCAAGGGGGGCGTTGTCAATTTGACTCGTGGTATGGCTTTGGATTTTGCAAAAGATAATATCAGGGTGAATTGTCTCTGCCCTGGACTGATAGAAAGTGCGCAGGGAGACATGGTAGTTGCCCATTATGCGCCAGGGAAAGATCCTAGGACCGCAATGACGACCTGGCAACCTCTACCCCGAATTGGAACCCCGCAGGATATCGCTAGAACGGCCCTTTTCCTTGCCTCCGATGAGTCCGCATTCGCTACCGGATCGATTTTTGTTGTCGATGGAGGGTTGACGGCTGAATAACGCTGCGCTTTTTCCCCGCGACCAGTAATCTATTCTTACAAAGAGCATTTGTTTGAGAAGTATTTAGAGCAGACATATGAGAAGAATCGTTATTCCGGAACCTCGCAAGATCCAATTCCAGGAGGTCCCCGGGCCCAACAGAACAACCAATGAGGCCTTGCTCAAGGTGCGCTATGTTGGCATCTGTGGCACAGATCTGCACACCTATCGGGGGTCGAATGTGCTGGTAAAGTATCCGGTCGTTCCGGGACACGAGCTGTGTTGCGAGGTAATCGAATCAAAGGACAAACTCTCTCCAGGTGATGTGGTCGTCGTTGAACCTCTCTTGCCGTGTAACCGTTGCTATCCCTGTCGCCTTGGCCGATACAACTGCTGTGAGAGCCTAAGGGTTCTCGGAGTCCATACCGATGGAGGAATGGCAGAGGAGATCGTTCTGCCCCTTGACCTCCTCTACCAGCTTCCCCAAGGCGCGGATCCGTCCTGCGGGCCTTTGGTGGAAACCCTGAGTATTGGTTACCACGCTTGCAACCGTGGAAGGGTTGAATCAGGAGATGACGTATTGGTCATCGGAGCTGGACCGATCGGTTTGGGCACGGCCCTGATCGCAAAAGAAAGAGGAGCAAGGGTGGCCATCGTTGATAAACTGGAGTCACGCGTTCGACTTTCAAAGGAGCTTGGCGTCGATTTTTGCTACAAAGCGGATGAGGAAATGGAGCCGCAAATTATTCGCAAGTTTGGTTGTAGGCCCAGTGTGGTAATCGAGGCTGTTGGAGATCCAAGAACCTTGGAACTGGGGCTTCAAATCGTTTCCGCTGCAGGCCGCGTCGTCTTTGTCGGTTGGACCGCCGAGTCTCCAAAATGGAGGCCGGACCTCTTTCTAAAGAAAGAACTCGAGTTGTTGGGTTCCCGGAATAGTCGGGGAGTATTCCCAGAAGTCATTGATTTTTACTCAAGAAACCAAAACACTTTGAAGCGACTTGTTACCCACAGATTCAGAATGGACCAAATCGAAGACGCAATGAACCTCATAGATACATCCGGAACCGAGGCAATGAAGGTGATTATGGAATGGTGAGGGTCCCCTGTAGCCTATTTTCCTGCCGCCAACCCCTTGGGAGGTCAGAACTTCAGGGCACCAGCGGCAAGGCCTCTGACAAGATATCTCTGGGCGACAAAAACGAAGATTATCCCCGGCAGAGCGGCCGTCAGGGAACCGGCGCACATCTGGTTCCAGTTCACAAATATGTCGCCTATAGCATCGAAGCAGCCGACGGTCACGGGTTGTGCTGAGGGGGTGGACGTGAAGACGAAGGCATAGATGAACTCGTTCCAGGTCCAAAGATAGGTTATGATTGCAGCTGAAGCGATGGCGGTAGCGCTCACGGGAATAACGATTTTCACGAGCGCGCCAGTCCTGGAGCATCCATCCACCACGGCTGCATCTATGAGATCTCTCGGGAAGCTATCAAAAAAAGACTTCATGATCAAAACGGCAAACGGATACGTCAGGTAGATGTTTGCCAGAATCATGCTCGCCAGGCTATCGACCAATCCAAGCCAACTGATGAGCAGGTAGAAGGGCAGGAGAAGAGAGAGGGGGGGGATGATTCGGGTGAAGATGAGGATCCACAAAAGCGTATCAGCCCACCTGAATTTAAACTGACTTAATCCATATCCGGCCAAAACACCGATCGCGGTGACAATAAGGGTAGTAGTTAAGGTCACCACAATCGAGTTTCTCAGATAGGAACCGAAGGGATAATCTTCAAAGAGAAGCCTAAATGGTTCGATGGTGGGGTTATGGGGGAAGTAAACCGGTGGAAAGACGTATGTCTCCTCGTCCGGCTTGAATGCCGTCACGGTGGTCCAATACATCGGGAGCATCATGAGGCCCAGTAGGATTATGGCGGTGGTGTATGGCAGCGCTCGGCTTCCGAAAATCTTCTCTATCATCTCACGTTTCCCTCTTCGAGATGTATACGAAAACAGCGGCGATCAAGCTCGTCATGAAGAAAAGGAACATCCCAGCGGCCGCGGCCACTCCGAAGTTAAGCGTCTTGATGATCTGATCCCAGATGTAGTAGCCGAAAACGTAAGTCGCCCTTCCGGGTCCCCCGGCTGTCAAGGGAATGATGATGTCGATTGTTCTGAAAGAAAACATGGTGGTTATCAGGAGACCCACCATTGCAGGACCCTTTATGAGGGGGAGGGTGATAGAGGCGAATCGGCTCAGGCTCCCCGCGCCGTCTACCTTGGCCGCTTCGTATAATTCCGGGGAGACGCTCAGAAGTGCGGCGAGGAGGATAATAGCCATAAACGGTATTCGGGTCCAACTATCCGCAACAATGACCCCCACCATGGCCAGATCGAAGTTTCCATAGATACTAAGAGGCTCTGATATCAGCCCGATCTTAATGAGAAGATCACTGATCACACCGAAGTCCGGGCTAAACATCCATTTCCAGATGATCCCGGAGACCACGGCGGGGACCGCCCACGGAAGTATCATGAGGGACCTGAAAAACCATGAACCCCTCGTGATTTTGACCATCGAAAGGGCGAGGGCCATTCCTCCGAATAAGGTCAGGGCCGTCGTGCCCACGCAGAATACGGCGACCTTTCCAAAGCTGAGCCAGAAGAGCCTGTGCTCAAAAAGGGCAACGTAGTTTCCCAATCCGGCGAAGGTGACGGGGTTGATGTTATCGTGTCGCAAGAAGCTCCAACAGACCAGAAGGAAGGCAGGGAAAAGGACCCAGAGCAAGACGATTACGAGTCCTGGAAGGTTCAGAAGGAAACCGTACCAAGGATTTGACAATCTCATTCAACAGCATCCTGAAGATGTGGGGAAGGCGGGAGCCCCTCAGACTCCTGAACAGGGGCTCCCGCAATTGAAGTACGAACTCATTCTGGCACGGCGTAATCATCGAGAACCTGCTGGCACTTCTCCAGACCCTCCATGAGCTCCATCTTTCCACCGATCACGTTGGCAAAGTATTCCATGAGGACGTCGGTCAACATCCTTCCGGCAGGCGGGAAGGTCTCAAGGACGGCGTTTTTCATGGCCGCCTGTCTTGCCTTGGGCACGGGGATCTTACTCGCATCGGGGTGATCGTACACGGAAATAACGGCGGCCTCATTGCCCTCAACAATCAGCTCCCTGTAGCTCGCCTCATAGCTCCTCATAAAGTCGACAAAGAGCATGGCAGCGGCCTTCTGCCGATCGTTGATAAACGTGTTGATCATATAGCCGTCCACGTCAAAATAGGATGCGTGATAGCTGTCTGGCTTCGTACCATCCCACTTCGGTGGCGAAGTGACGGCCCAATCCCCTTGAATACCCGGTGCCTTCTTGGGATCCTGATAGCGATTCGCGTCGACGGTGTGGGTCATGATCATGGCGGCCTTACCCATCCCAAACAAATCCGCGACACCCATCCAAGAGTACTCAAGGACCGAGGCCGGAGCGGATTTATCGACCAGGACCATTTCTGCTAGCATCTTCCAGGCGTTTCTTCCTTCGGGGGAATCGATGACGATCCTCTGTCTTTCCACGTCCACGATTCTACCGCCCTGCGAGTAGACCATATCCCGCAAGGGGTAGATGATGTCCATCTCACCGCCGGCAGAATAGACGTAGCCCCATACTTTGGGTGTCGTTGCCTTCTTGGCCATGTCTCGGAGTTCCACCCATGTTTCTGGAGGCTTGGGAACGATCGAGGGACGATAGTAAAGCATCATCGTCTTGGTCTGACCGATGGAGCCGTAAATGTGGCCGTCAGGCGCCTTCAGCCCCTCCTTCAGGGGTCCTGCGTAAAGTTCCCACGCTCCAGGATCATTCCATATGGCGTCTATCGGATGCAGCCATCCACCGGCGACCATCTGGGTGTAGGTCGTAGGGTGGTCATAGCAAAAGACGTCCACGGCCGGGCTCTTGGCAGCAAATATGGATACCGTCTTGGCGACGATGGGTGCCTCCGCCCAGGCAAGAACTTGCACATTGATCCCTGTCAGCTCCTCGAATTTTTTGGCGTTCTGAACGGTTGCTGGGTCGTGCTTCAGGGCGCCGAAGTTGGAGACCTTGATCCGTTTCACACCGGCGACAGCCTCTTTCCACCCATCCGGAAGGACGTACGTGGATCCGCCGATCCTCTCACCAATGGGCTTCGGGGAGTTCCACTGGATCACCTCATATGGCTTGGTGCTCTCCCCCGCTGCAACCCCAACGGCCGAGGCGATAGTGATGAGCAATACTGCAAACAACAAGTACTTAGCTTTCATTGTACCCCCTCCTTTCTTTGACAGTAGTCCCCTTTCAAAAGCGTATCAACATGCCCACGGTTTGAACCACCGAGTCCATCCTGCCTCGCCCATCTGGATCGGCAGCCCTCTGTCCCTCCTTCCCCCGTAGTTCGGCTTTGTCTATACGAGGACCGTCACATCACTATCATCCATATACAATCCAAATGCAAGGTGAATAACCGCAGAAATCTATGAGTAACAGGTAACATGGCAAATGTTTGTAGGATTGCCGGACCTATTCGGCGATTTTTGGCTATTCTTGATAAGAATCCCCAGAACGTCGCGTTGCAAGTGGGCTATCAGACA
>Ga0209636_10005133_pt1 | contig 13391 bp, 14 predicted proteins | sample DeeMarSWOR152_54_FD_187464 | JGI IMG/M metagenome (GOLD analysis project Ga0209636, IMG submission 187464) | Marine sediment microbial communities from White Oak River estuary, North Carolina - WOR-1-52-54 (SPAdes) (version 2) | ecosystem: Environmental > Aquatic > Marine > Intertidal zone >...
CCCTTATATGGTTACAGGGCCAGATTAGTACCGTGCAGGGGGTGCCACCGCCGCCTGGAAGGGCAATGGAGATTACTTTGGATGATGCCCTGAATTTTTTACGTATGCACCCTGAGCATCTTGCGACCTGGAGAGAAAACGTTTCGGAGCTGATTGAAGATGAGAGTGCCAGGCAGGAAATTCTGAGCCTGACTGACGAAGAGTTACTTGAGCGGGCGAGAGATTCATACAACAGTTTCTTATCATCTGTTAACCGAGTTATCGGAAGTGATATGCCGTATCAGCAGAAGTATTTGGAACTCCAGGAATTGGAGGAGGAACTGGAGGATCACGCCGTCGGTGATCCTGTTGGTGTTCTATGGCTCTTCGTTTGGAGTAATGTGGTCCAACAGCACGATATCTACGTCCGGCGGATAGCCAATTTCAATGCTATAAGGACCGCCATAGAGATTTACATGGTGAAGGCAGAGACCGGACAATTACCGGAAATGCTTCCGCTTCATTTGCCTGAGGATCCCTTCAGCGGGCAGGATTTCGAATATGAAGCCACAAGCCAAGGCTTCGTACTTCGATGCCGGGAAAAGGAAATCGGCGAAGAAAGGGTCTGGGAATATGAATTTGTAATTGCACAGCGATAATGGCTCAGCGAGTCGGTCCTGAGCTATTTACGTTCGGAACGTAGCCTGCTTTAACGCCGTAAGAACCGCAATAGAGTTATAGTTTGTGAAGGCAAAGACTGTGCAATTGCCGGATGTTATCCGTTGGCTCGGGTATCTATGCTCGGTTCAATCTACTTCTGGCCAAATCAGTTCTATGAACAGTTGAAAAATCTGCCCATTTTCTATAACGTAAGCCCTTTACTTAAAAATACTTAAATTAGCAAAAAAGGAATTTCTCTTGCTTTTTATAGCCATTTCGGTTATTATAATCGCATAGTGAGTTGGCTGCTATTTGGTGGTTATGTTTTCCGAGAGGGGAAAATGAAAAAATTTTATTACGAAACCTGGCTTCCATTTATATTTAACAAAAGGCGGATCTTGATCCTGGCGATTGCAAGCTATATCGCTTTGTGTTAAAGCCCCTTTGCATTTTTTAGCTCCTTCCTGACCGCTCAGCCTTGAGCGGTTTTTTTATGCGCGCGTAGAGCTTAAACATTTGACACGTTGGCCGCGGCAAATTAAGCTTGCGAAAACTGACCAAACAGTTCAGACTGGATTTACAGGATAAAACAAAATCTTAAAAAACATAGAAATTCTGTTAATCCGGTCAAAACTAATTATAGGACTTGCAAAATGATAATAGTTACCGGCGGAGCCGGTTTTATCGGCTCAGCGCTAATTGCCGCATTAAACAAAAGACAAATCACCGACGTCCTTGTTGTTGACCAGCTTGGAACAGACCAGAAGTGGAAGAATCTGCGGAATTTGTCATTTGGCGATTATGTCGAGAAAGATGATTTTCTGGAAATGGTTGTTGAAAATAAGCTCGCTGGTCCTATCGAGGCGGTCTTCCATCTTGGTGCCTGCACGAGCACCATAGAAACAAATGCCTCATACCTGATAAAAAATAACTACGAGTACAGCAAACTGTTGGCCCAATGGGCAACGGCCGATAATATTCGTTTTATCTATGCTTCGAGTGCGGCTACCTACGGCGATGGCTCGGCCGGCTTTAAGGACGACGAGGAGAAAATCGATAAACTCAGGCCCCTGAATATGTATGGTTATTCCAAGCAACTCTTTGACCTCTGGGCACGCAGGGCAGAACTGTCAAAGAAAATTGTAGGCCTGAAATACTTCAATGTCTTCGGGCCGAACGAATACCATAAGGACGATATGCGGAGCTTTGTCGTCAAGGCCTTTGAGCAGATAAAGGCCACCGGTAAAGTCCGCCTCTTCAAGTCATACAAGCCCGACTTCAAAGACGGCCAGCAGATGCGGGATTTTATTTACGTCGAAGATGCGGTAGATATGACCCTGTTCTTTTTGGACAATCCACAGCTAAACGGGCTTTTCAATGTTGGCACGGCGAAGGCACGCACCTGGAACGACTTGGCAAAGGCAGTTTTTGCAGCAATGGATAACAAGCCAAGTATCGAATATATCGAAATACCGGAATCAATCCGCAACCAGTATCAATACTATACCTGCGCCGATATAACCAAACTCCGCAAAGCTGGCTATAAAAAAGAAACAACCGTGCTCGAAGATGCAATCAAAGTCTATGTTCAAAACTATCTGCAAAAAGATAGATATCTAACTGGTATTTAGAGCCTTTATCAAAGTGAACAAAATCTCCGTTTTCAGTACTGATATGGGCCGATTTAGGGTCTTTTGTTAGAGCCTCTTAGCCGTTATTGTTCCTTTTAGGCAAGATTCAAATGCCGTTTACACCATATCATTTTGGGCCCAGCGGTTTTTTCGGGCTGGTATTTAGAAAGTGGATCGACATTCCTGTCTTTGTCCTTGCCAACGTAATTGTTGACATTGAGGTCCTGGTTATTATGCTCTTTAGACTTGGGTATCCGATACACCGGTATTGCCATACCTTCTTGATTGGGGCGGCAGTGGGCGCACTCTGGGGCGTCGCGGCTTATCCATTACGGCATCTCTTTAAAAAGATAATGCAATTATTTCGAATACCTTATCAAACCGATTTACGGAAAATGGTCATCTCAGGTATCCTGGGCGTGTGGCTGCACGTCTTGATTGACGCGGCCTGTCACTTTGATGTAAAGATGTTTTGGCCAAACAAAACAATATCTTTATGGTGGGCGATACGTCGGCACGTCAGTGCCGAACAGGTGGAAAATATTTGTCTTATTTTCTTTATCGCCGCTGTTATCCCGTATTTGATTGCCGTGGCATCGTACATAAAACACAACAAGATTGAAAAGGACGTTCCGGGAGCCGATTAACGCGATTGTTGCAGTGTTTGGTGACGATTGTTGCTTGTTTTCTACTGATGCTTTATAATTTCGCCCAACGGAAACCCTGAGTTGGCCCAGAAGGTCTATGGCAGATACGATTGCAGAACAGCTTGAACTTCTAAAACGTGGCACGGTGGAAATCTTTACCGAGGCCGAGCTTGCTCAAAAGCTCGCTGAGGCGGCGAAGACGGGCAGGCAGCTTCGCATAAAGCTCGGTCTTGACCCTACCAGTGCAGATATACATCTCGGCCATACGGTCGTATTGCGGAAGATGCGGCAGTTCCAAGACCTCGGTCATAAGGCGGTTCTTATAATAGGCGACTACACCGCACGAATCGGCGACCCTTCCGGCCAGGACACAACCCGGCCGATGCTCACGCCGCAGCAAATCGAAGAAAACGCAAAGACATATTTTGAGCAAGCAGGCAAAATCCTTGATACTTCGGAAAACAAACTTGAAATCAGATACAACAGCGAATGGCTTGAAAAGCTCGCCGTAGCTGATATTATCAAGCTGGCAAGCAATATGACCGTCGCTCGTATGCTCGAAAGAGACACATTCGAATTGCGACACAAAAAAGGCGAACCCATCGGCATTCATGAACTTCTATACCCACTTATGCAGGGTTATGATTCAGTTATAATAAAAAGTGACGTCGAATTAGGCGGGACAGACCAGACTTTCAATAATCTGGTGGGCAGAGATCTGCAAAGACTGTATGGTCAAAAGCCGCAGGTCGTAATCACTACACCTATACTTATTGGCCTCGACGGCAAAGAAAAAATGAGCAAGTCCAAAGGCAATTACATCGGCGTAACCGATGAGCCGAACGACATGTTCGGAAAGGTTATGAGCATCTCCGATGAGATGATGGAAAACTACTTCATCCTGCTCACTGATTTTACGGATGAGGAAATTTCGGAATTTGTTGGTCCAGGTTGGCATCCAAAAAAGGCGAAGATGACCTTGGCCGACGCAACAGTATCCACATTCTACGACGACGCAACGGCCAAAGCCGCCGCCAAGGAATTCGACAAAGTCTTCACCCAGGGCCAACTGCCTGAGGATATACCGGAAATCGAAATATCTCCTGAGCCGATTATGGCAAGTAAATTAGTGGTAGCGAGCGTAGCTGTAAGTAGTAGCCAAGCGAAAAGGTTAATAAGACAGTTTGCTGTAAGCATCGACGGTCAAAAAATCACTGACCCTAATGTAGAAATTACACCGAGTGAAGGTATGGTCGTGCAAGTGGGCAAACGAAGATTCGCGAGACTAAAAGTGAAATCGAACTGACATTCCAGCCGCAGATTCCGGCGGTTGTCATTCCTGTTTGTGATTGTGGCGCTCCCCGAAATCATGCAGTGGCAGCTTTGAGTTAGCAGCTTTTTCCAGAGGTGCCGCACAGGTCCTGGCACTGAAAATACGCACAAGCCTGTTACTACTTTCCTGCTTCATTATTTGTACCTCCAGGCTCGACTAAGGTTACGCCTTTTTGATTTGCCGAACTATCGACAAGATCCGTCTGTTTTTGTCCTGGTGAAGCTGTAAACATTTTTACAGCTACTATTGCCAGGTAAATCGCGAATACTTTCCGCAGTGTATGGCTTGGCAGCCGGGCGGCCAATTCCGTTCCAACAAGGACACCAGCCAAAGCGCCAAGTGCAATCAACACTATAATCGCCGTATTCATCTCAATTTCGGGGTTCTTCCAGTATCGCAGCGCCCCAAGGAGTGTCATAGGTACCATTGCTGCTAAAGCTGTTCCCTGGGCAGACTTCTGCTCAACAGCACAAAACAGGACGAGTATGGGTATAATTATTGTTCCACTGCCCAGTCCCAGAGTGCCACCAATGACACCCGCACAGATACCTAACAGGATAAAAACCCACCAATAATTGGACAACTGATCAATCATGATAAAGCTCCAAAAAGGTTCTGATAGTCTCAACGTTTTTTGATAGATAGATTATAAGAATCGCCGAACCATAATCAATATAAATACTTGCGGATACCACGTGAAACCGTTGAGCTGCTGTGGGTACTTGCTCTGGAAGCAACTACTCTGAGAAAGTTATATGCTATGATAGCATTTACCTCGGCGCCGCTAACCCTAAACTCCTGTCCTCCTCCAAACGGGTCCATTCGGCAGGGCCTCCATTGTGCAGATGCGACAACACCCCCCCAGGTTTTCAAAAGCCACCCAGTTGCCGTTGAGCTTCAAGCCTCTCCCAGGCGTTTTGCCGGCTGGGTTCAGCCAACCGGTCTATCACCTCCTGTGCCGCTTTTTCGGCACGGCGTTCCTTCACATCTATAATAACTGCTCGATGATAATACAATCAGAGCTTTGGTATCTGACATATTATCCGGATATCACCTCATGTTTCAGGCAGAGCCGGTAATTTGTTTCTCGATTTACGACACACTCACTTTTTTTGAACCATTATGGCTCCGAGCTGTGCGGCAGTCTGCAGCTGTCTGCATCTCGGACAGAGGCGCAAACGTTCGCGGAATTCTTCACGATTCATTTCGACTTTGTCAAGTACCTGCTCACTCACCGGCACGCTGACCACAGGCGCTCCACATTGCTGGCAGACAAGTAACTTCGCCCGCGATTTGAACGGGGATATCTCGACTTCCTGCTGGTCTTGATAAATCCTTACTTTAATGGTTCCTACTGGGCAAACGGCAGCGCATGCTCCACAGCCGATGCAGTCCTCGGAAGGCTGCCGGAAGGGCGCCGCCACGGTCCGGTCCACGCCGCGTCCGGCAAAGCTGATAGCCGCTTGCCCAATTATCTCGTCACAGACCTGAACGCACAAGCCGCACAGGATGCAATTTCGTTGACTCTCTGTGACCTTCGGGTAACGCGTTTCTGTGACACCCATGCGTTCGGCTAATACCTTGAGCTCTTGACTTTCCGGCGCTCTGGCAAGCAATAATTCCATGACACCGCGACGGGCCCGCTGAGCCCTTTCGCTGGAAACGTAAACGACAATGTCACGCCGCACCGGATAATTGCAGGAGGTGACCAGTTGCCTCCAGTCGCCGCGGTCGAGCTCCACCATGCAAAGGCGGCACGATGCATCGCTTGAGACAGCGGGGTGATAGCAAAGGGTGGGAATCCAGATTCCAGCCTTTTTTGCGGCGTCGAGAATGGTCGCGTCCTTTTCAACCTCGACCTTACATCCATCTATCGTTACTGTAGGCACTGGTTAATTTCTCCTCATACCTTTAACACCGCTGTGAAAGGGCATTTTTCCCAACACGTCCCGCAGAGCGTGCACTTTTCCTGGTTGATTACATGTGGGACTTTTTTCTCGCCGGTAATCGCGTCCTCCGGGCAGTTCTTCATACAAATGCCGCAAGCCTTGCAGGCCTCCGGGTCGATTTCGTAACGGAACAGGCCGCGGCACTCTTTTGCCGGGCAGTGACGGTCCAAAATGTGCGCGTCGTATTCATCGCGGAAATAGCGTATGGTGGAGATAACGGGGTTTGCAGCAGTTTTTCCGAGGGCACAAAGGGCCGTTCCTTCCAGCAGCTCGGCCAATACGCCGAGCTCCTCTACATCGCCGACCTCTGCTTCTCCGGCGGTAATGCGGTTGAGAATGTGCAACATCTGGGCCAAGCCCTCGCGGCAAGGTGTGCATTTGCCGCAGGATTCTTTCTGCAGAAACTCGATGAAGTACCTGGCGACCTTCACCATACAAGTGTCCTCATCCATAACGATCATGCCGCCGGAGCCCATCATCGAGCCCAGCTTGGTTAGCTCGTCAAAGTCCACACGGGCATCAAGGTGCTCGGCTGGTATGCATCCCCCGGAGGGGCCTCCGGTCTGGACCGCCTTGAAGTGCTTGCCATCACGTATCCCGCCACCGATTTGTTCAATAATCTGCCGCAGCGTGATGCCCATAGGAACCTCCACCAGCCCGCTATTTACCACCTTTCCAACCAGGCTGAACACCTTGGTTCCTTTGGATTTTTCTGTTCCGATGCTGGCAAACCATTCTCCGCCCCGGTTTATAATCGCTGGGACATTGGCCCATGTTTCGACATTGTTAAGGTTGGTGGGTTTGCCGTGAAGGCCACTTTCGACCGTATGGATATACTTTGCACGGGGTTCGCCTGGACGACCTTCCAGCGAGGCCATCAGGGCTGTGGACTCACCGCAGACAAATGCCCCGCCGCCACGGTTGATGCGGATATCGAAAGCAAACGAACTACCGAGGATATTCTGGCCGAGAAGGCCCAGTTCCCTTGCCTGTTCAATTGCCTGCTTAAGGCGTTCCACCGAAAGGGGGTATTCGTTACGGACGTAGATATAGCCCTGAGAGGAGCCTATGGCGTAGGCTCCGATGAGCATGCCCTCGATGACAGAATGAGGGTTTCCCTCCATGATGGCACGGTCCATGAAAGCTCCGGGGTCTCCCTCATCGCCGTTACAAATGACATACTTGGGGGACCCTTGGGCCTGGCGGCAGGAGCGCCATTTTCGAGCGGTTGGGAAGCCGCCACCGCCCCGGCCCCTAAGTCCTGCACGTTCCACTTCTTCAATGATCTGTTCAGAACCCATGCCATTGAGGACCTTGGGAAGGGCAGTGTAGCCGCCAGCCGCGATGTAATCCTCAATGCTCGTGGGGTCAATCAGGCCATTGTAGGCCAGAGCGATCCGCTTCTGCACCTTGTAGAAAGGAATCTTATCCACGGTGTCTGCCTTCTGGCCTGTCGCGGGGTTCTCGTACAGAAGGTGTTCGACCAGCCGCCCGCCCAGGACAGTTTCACGGAAGATTTCAGCCACATCGGGCTCCTCCACTCTCTGATAAAAAATATCACCGGGCTGGACGAGAACGATCGGCCCATACTCGCAGAGTCCGTGGCAACCAACGGCTTTGGCCTGGACCTGGACATCGGCCCCGGCCTGGCTCACAGCCGCACAGAAAAGCTCGTACAACTTCGGCGAGCCCTTCGCTGCACAGCCGGGGCCGGTACAGACATGCACGGACTTTGCAGAGGGGACGCGTCTGCTAAGCAATTCTTGCCGCATACGTTCCAGGTCCGCAGGGCCACAGAGTCGCGTGTTGCCAAGCCCTGTCATGTTTCAGCCTCCTTTTCAGCAATTGCCTTATCTGTGGCAAGTGAGTAAAGAATCTCGATGGCCGAGGTAGGAGTGACATTATCATAATATTTTCCGTCGACCAGCATCACGGGGGCTACTGCGCAAGCGCCCACACAATTAACGGCCTGTAAGGTGAATAAGCCGTCGCGGGTGGTTCCTCCCGGCTCAACCCGGAATTCCCGGCAGATGGCCTCGGAAATGCTTGGTGCGCCCTTAAGGTAACATACTGTGCCCATGCAAAGTGTCACCTCGTGCGCGCCCTTCGGTGCGAGCCGGAATGAGGCGTAGAATGTCGCCACGGCGTACAGACGGCTCAGTGGCACTTCGAGCTGCCTGCTCAAATCGCGCAACTGATTCACGGGCAGATACCCACATTCGGCCTGCAGATCCTGCATCATGGGTATGAGCATCCCGACATCTTTATCATAACGATCGACTATCTGTTCTATGAGCTTATCGTTTTGGATCATCTTGACTATTCCAGCAGTGCTTGGCCATCTTAAAAATAAGTAATTTTATGCGAAAATGCGGTTGTCGTCAATAGACAGTTCGCAGGCTTAAGGCTTTAAGTCCTTTTGGGTTGTCCGGCCTATGGCTAAACGGTTTCGATAGTTACCTCCTTGCCTCTTTTCCGGAGCTCCTCTGCAATTTCACGCACCGCAGCCAGCTTCATGCCAAGTTGTTCGGGCAGTTCGGGATTTTGATGGGCCGGGTTCACACTCATGCCCACTATGAAATGGATGTGGTCGACGTCCAGACACAAGCGGACCAACGCCGAGGCCCCGTCCATTTGGAACTTTACTGTCTCCTTATCGGCACCCGAATGAAGCAGGTCATTGGTCTTGGTGAGCGTCAGGATGCCCTCGGTCGTCAGGTCAACACCTTCAATCCTCGCCAGCGGGGGAACATCGGACTTCATCGTGGACAGATCAACGTCCAATGGCTTATTACCAAGATAACGGGCAACTATCTTTGCCGTGGTTCCCCCACAAACCGCCAGAAATCCCGGACGTTGTGCGAATCTTGTAACGACTGCTTTGTCGACGTTTGTATCTGCTGGTGGGCCCGTCAATACGGTGGTCGTAAGCTTGTGTCGAACCTTTATAACGACCACGCTCACGTCGTCCCCGGGTTTGTGGCAGTACAGGTCCCAGACGGCCTGTGTGACCTTATCGGCGAGTTCTCTCGCGGAGAGATCCGGGTGACAGTGCTCTTCGAGGAACCGAATGACTTGATCCAAGCCCCATCCAAGAGGATAGAGCCCCCCTATGCCGGCATTTACAACACCATCGGAGACAAAGACGATCCAATCTCCGATTTCCGGTTTCAGTTCCGACTCGCGAATAGTTTTGCCTTCAATTTCTCGTTCTTCGCATGGCACTTGGATGGACTTTCGCTGCCGCAGCAGGATGACAGGCGGGGTGTCGAACTCTACCACACGCGCACGGCCCTCGGAGAAAAACTGTCCGATGGCAAAAGTGCTGTAAGCAAGCTTTCGGATCTCGCATACTGGCAGTGTCTTACTTAATGTCTCAACAACTTCACCCAGAGGTAGGCCATTCTCCATTAGATGCATAACAATCCGTGTGGTCAGGATAGATAGAATATTAGCTTTGACCCCGCTTCCCAGCCCGTCAGAAAGCGCAAGAGTAACGGAATCGGCACGACGGGTAATAGCTACGTTGTCACCGCAGAGCTCTTCGCCGTGTTTCTGAAGCTGTTTTGTGCCCCACTCGTAAAATAACTTCATTACTGACCTTCTTCCTTATAGAGGGACATCAGTTTCATCAGAAGCACCTTAGTCTCCGCAGTTGTCTCACCCAGGAGTCTGGCTATTTCCTGTGCCGTCTCCATCTGCCGCGAGATAACTTCCTGTGCCCGTTTCAGCGTCTGAGCCTTTAGATCAAGAAAGTCCTTTCTGGCTTTTTCCTCCTCCGAGATGTCGATGAAGATACCGCAGTACAGGTCCTCGCCCTCTATGGGAAAAATGCCCACGCGGAAGCTGACCCCGTGCTCAGGGATGCTCTCTTTGACCATGAGCGATCCGTCCGCGGCGATGGCACGTTCGAAGCAGTCAGAGTGGACGAAGTCCTTGGCTAATCGGCCCAAAAGCTCGTCGTCAGCACATTGGAACATAGTTAGGAACGCGGGATTGACGAAACGAATGTGCGTCTGTTTGTCCACCAGAAGAACACCGTTGGGTGTGTGCTGCAAAATGGCGCTGGTATGCGCGGCTACCTGGCTTTTGGGAAGTTCCATACTGAATTCTCCTCTATCCGGGACCCTCAGGAGGCTGCTCAGGCGTTTTTTCCTCGAGAAGCCCCAGAACTTTTTTTCGGAACATTTCGGCCCCCTCTTCCACACTGGAGCTGCTCAAAATCTCGTCGCCGATTTTCCAGTTAATTCCCTCGCCACAGTGCTCCATGCAGAACGAGCCTTTTAGCTCGACCTTATCCGCAAGGCCCTCTTTGGTTAGAAGGTCGTTAAAACAAGCTATCAAATCACGGGCACCTTTAATGTGACACGAGCTACCCACACATATGGTTACCGTAATCATTCAGTATTCTCTTTTTTACTTTTCTTTCTTATCAATTTTCTCAGTTGACAAGACAAGATCTCCGCTGCCGACTTGGCGATTGCTGGCTGCCAATTCCTTTTTCGTTGATTAATTTCAATGTTTTTGTGGGACTGGCCTCCATACAGACCATGCACTCGCATACTCCTATCAGATGTTAGCTATGCTCTTTGAGACTAAATGTACTGGAGAAGGTGACTACATTATGCAAGTGACTCAATACTGACTCCGGACGACTTTTCCCTATCCTAAGTTTCTATGGTCTGGTCAGCCTTTTACATATTTATATAGACCTCATCCACTTTTCATTGACCGGTTTTTTTGTCATACTATAAAATGCTATCTGAATCTCACCCTTTAATCTTGTGTCTGCTCGAAACAGCGTTGGGCAGCGTCCATTCTTTTCTCTCGAACATGCTGTTCAGCTTCAACCAACTTAATTGCACCCATGGGGCAGCTTGCCACGCAAGCTGGTTCCTGTCCGGCTTCGAGTCGTTCCAGGCACAGATCGCACTTTACCATCGCCCGGCCGTCGTATGACGGTTCAATTACTCCAAAAGGACAAACAATAAGGCAAAACTTGCACCCGATACAGAGGGCCTGCTCAAGCAGTACCGGGCCGTCAGGGTCTGGACGATATAACGCCTTCGTCGGGCATATTTTAATACACGGCGCATCCTCACAGTGTCGGCACAATATTGGCGCTGCAAATTCCTGAGTCCCTTCTACATTTATGCGTGGTTGCCCCTTCATCGCCTCCTCCAGTGTCTGCGATTGCGAATGCACCAACGCACAGGCTATCTCACAAGTGCGACACGCCATGCATTCTTTCACGTCTATTACGATAATCTTGTGCATGTATCTCTCCAAGACAATTCAACTGTTACCAGTGATTCGGTTTTTAATACGATGGTTAAAAAAATCCACAACAGCCTTTTTTGCAGTTTTTCAATTCATCTACAGTTCGATACCGGCATTAATCGTTAAAACTCGTTTCAGCTTGGCCATCTACAACGATGGCTCGTCTCTGAAACGAACATCTGGAAATCCTTATGACATGCGAAATACCACATTAGCTAACGCAGTTTTGAGATATTTACACATGTAACAGCAACAACTCTAATTGTACTTAAGTATATAGGCACACAGGCAATTTGTCAAGAGAACTGCGGCTCAAGCTTGAAGTGTTTTTCGCGGTCCTTCTCGAGGAGTTTTTCAGCTCAAGGCCTACACTATATATAAAACGGTGCAAGGAATAGCTCTTAAATTTCTGTAAACTCTTATAATACAAGGGACTACAGCATGTTAAAACGTAAATTTCTAATACAATCATTATTGTCAAACATTTATGGTTTTTTAAACCAGACCGGCAAAAATTTTCAGATCATTCAATTGTCATCGGAACCTATAAAACACCTCATAGCCCCCATCGTAAAAAAAATCTTGACTGCATGTGCATGGTCATCTGGAGTTGCCGAAATGATCTCCGCGAACTAAGTTACAGTTGAGGATGAAGGCTATTACAAAGAAATTGACACTTCATATCCCCACAGGGAAGGTTTTTTAGGCAAGAAGGTGTCACAAACACTTCTCATATTGCTTTTTCTTTCTCAGGAAATTCCTTAATCTGGCTATAAGTAAAAACAGGTCCGTGTATACAGACAAACTTCGGCCCGATGTTACAATGTCCGCACTTGCCTATACCGCACTTCATATATCTTTCGAGACTGATATAAATATTCTCGTCTTTGAACCCTGTCCCGATGAGTCTCTCGATGACAAATCGAATCATAATAGGAGGCCCACATACATAAGCGGCCCCACCTGATGAAGTCATATCGGTCTTATCCCACAGCGTTGTTACTACTCCGACGTTTCCTTTCCAGCCTTCCTCCGGCTTATCCACTGTAAGTAGTACCTCTGTGTCAGTTATCCGCTGCCAGCTCTTAAGTTCTTCCTTAAAGCAGAGCTCATCCGGCGTCTTTGAGCCGTAAAGAATCTTAATCCTCCCGAACTCTTCTCGTTTATCAAAGACTGAGTTGATTAAACTTCTCAGAGGCGGCAATCCAATACCACCGGCAATGAAGTATAGGTCTTTCTCTTTAACTTCCTCGAAAGGCCAAGAATTTCCGTAAGGGCCTCTTACGTAGATAGTATCTCCCTTCTTGAGCTGATGCATTGCGTGGGTGAGTCTTCCAACGGCCCTTATCGTAAACTCCAGGAATCCTTGCTTACAAGGAGAAGAAGTTATCGATATAGGAGCCTCTCCTATTCCTAATAAGGACAGTTGGGCGAATTGTCCTGGCTTATAACTAAATGAGTCAGCCAGTGCATCATCTTGAAAGACAACCCTAAAGGTCTTCGTATCGAAACTCTCGTCCCGGATAGACTCGATTACCGCTGGATAAGGAATATATTCATTCTTCATATCTTTGCAACCTCTTCGATGACCTGAACAATTCCTATATTGACTGGGCAACTTGAAAGACATCTACCGCAGCCAACGCACCCACTCATGCCGGTTGCAAGATAATCATACTTTAACTTATGTTCATATCTTCGAGCAGTCCTAATCCATTTCTCGTGACGCGGATTATGGCCGCTGGCTTCCCGGGTATACCCTTCAAAGACACAGGCATCCCAGTTTCGGCACCTTATACCAGAATCGGTTTCTTTTTTGTCGTCAAAGACATTAAAGCAAGTGCAGGTTGGGCATACATATAAACAGCCGCCGCAATAGATGCACCTCTCACCTATTCTTTCATAAATCTCT
>Ga0209636_10005134_pt1 | contig 13391 bp, 10 predicted proteins | sample DeeMarSWOR152_54_FD_187464 | JGI IMG/M metagenome (GOLD analysis project Ga0209636, IMG submission 187464) | Marine sediment microbial communities from White Oak River estuary, North Carolina - WOR-1-52-54 (SPAdes) (version 2) | ecosystem: Environmental > Aquatic > Marine > Intertidal zone >...
AAAAAGGTCGAGAATTGCACGGACTTCTTGTGGATGATGCATGTCCGGATCCATCACTGCCAGGGTAGTGAAACCCTGTAACCCTAATTCTGGAATGACTCCATTCAACCATCTTCTGGAATCAAGTGCGTGATGCTGCAGCAAGACATCTGGAATTATTTCAATGCAAGCCTTCCTAGGACCCTTTGGTGCCGTATCCAATTTGCGAAAAGCTAAGGCCAACGCAATGCTGATGTCAGTCAGGTTCTCTACACCTTTCAGCTTGAACACGTTCGGTAGGCTTTTGACCATCGAGTCAGCTTGGGGATTGCAGATGAGAACGTAAAAGTTTGACGGAAACTCATCAACTAGAGTCCTGACTTCACCTACTCTTGTGGTGATGTAAAACGTGATTTGATCCTGGCTTACTCCTGCTTCCAGAAATCTCCTGATCAGCAAATCCTTTTCGTCACACGAAGGGGAAGTCAAAATGACCGCGTAACGCTCAGGTATGCCGCCAAACAACAAATCGTCAAGATCCTCATATCCAGTTGCAATCCTGTGTGGAAGAACAACCTCTGACACCTCAAGCCCTGCGGGGTCAGGCTTACAGGACTTGTATTTCCCAGTTTCGTCCAAATACACTATTCTCGGTTCTAGAACGAAGCTTCCCTTAGTTGACGGTCTAAGGATAAGCCTGATTTCTTACGTCTCAAGCGCGGCAAGCCTCTTTCCTTTCATGTTAAGGTTGCGGTCTTCTGTGCGAGAGGTTCCAGGTTTTTTGATGAGCTTGAAACCTTCTGGAATGATCTCTTCAACCCTCATCAGCAGCGCCGGCCCTTTTCCAGCGTTTACAAGCTCGATTTCCAGTCTGACATCTTCGCCGATTTTCACCTTCTGAGCGTGAGCCATCAAGCTTGCTTTGATATTTGCATGTTCAAGTCTTTCAAGACCCTTTGCTCGTGCGATACGTGCTATGTCAGTAAGTGTGACGATGCCCACAAGCTTTTTACCCTCTACAACTGGCAGTTTCTTGACTCCTCTTTCAAGCATCGAGAAGGTTGCTTCTTCCAAACTAGCTTCTGGCCCGACAACTGTCAGAGACTTGGACATGACATCTCTCACAAGCGTCTCATTTGGGTCCCGAGCCTCGACCACAACTCTTCTCAGAACGTCGCGCTCAGTCAATATACCGACGAATTGTCCTCTCTCCTTCACAATCAAACAGCCTATTTCATAATCATTCATTCGTTCAACTGCTTCCCTCACGTTCAACTCGGCGTCGGCAGTTACAACTTCTGTAACCATTACATCTTTGACCTTCAGCAAAACAGACCCCACCAGTATTCAGAGAACTGAACTCTTAAAAGCGTTTACAACTGTCCTCCAAGGCTTAAGCTGCCGCGTTAAGGCAGTATTAAAGGCAACTCAATTCGAATTCAGCAAATAGAAAAGCAAACCAAAGTTAGGTTCGTGCGTACTAATGCTTCAGTTGTCTCTTTAGCACTTCTTCGGCTTTCTGGACAGCCTCCGGCAGTTTCTCAACGGATGTTCCACCGCCCTGAGCAAAGTTGGTTTTTCCACCGCCTCCGCCACCTATAATTGTCGAGGCTTGTTTTACTACTTCATCGGCATTTACGCCTTTTCCCAAGGTCTTTTCTCCAGCCATAACCATTATCCGTGCGTTTTTCCCATTACTTCCATAAAATATCGTAACGACAGTTTCGTCTTTTTTGATGATTTCGTTTGCTGTTTGAACCATGCGTTCAACATCGATTGCCTCTTTGAAGTCACGCATCACAATCTTGATGCCGTCTACCTCTTTGATCTCTTCGCCTTCTCGTTTGCCGACCAGAACAGCGCTTTCTCGCTCTGCTAGCTCCTTGATAAGCTTTCTTCTTTCTGTGTTCGCTTCTTTTAATTCCTTGACGAGTTTTTCCGCTGTTTTGCTCAGTTTGTCAAGGGGTGCATTCAATATTTCAGAAATTTTCCAAAGTTTTTCGTCGTTCTCTTGCACTGCCTCAAGGGCTGGAATTCCAACGGAATAGACAAGTCTTTCCACGCCATCCTGAACCCTTTCCGAGTGAATTATTTTCACGAATCCGATTTCTCCCGTGTTTTTCAGATGGGTCCCGGCGCATGCTTCAACATCCCAGTCTCCAGTCTTTACAACCCGTATTTCTTTTCCTGGAACGGCTCCACCCTGGTAGAGTCTAAAGCCGTAAAGTTCTTCCGCTTCGCTTCTAGGCATTAGAGAAGTTTCCACCGGGATATTTCTCAAAACTGCTTGGTTTGCCAATTTTTCTATTTTGTGTACTTCCTTTAATGTTAGTCTACGATAATGTGAAATGTCAAGTCTCGAACGGTCGAGGCCTTTTTGTGTTCCGAACTGCCAAACGTGTTGCCCTAGAACTCGTCTCGCGGCACCGTTAACTATGTGCGTTGCAGTGTGATATTTCATGAGCCCGTATCGCTTTTGCCAGTCAATGGCTCCTTTGACAATGTCACCCTCTTCTAGATATGCACCCTTCACTTTATGGGTAATCACTTTTCCCACTTTCTGAACATCAACAACCTCAACTCTATTCCCATCAAAGCCTAAGCATCCAGTATCTGCTGGTTGTCCTCCGCCTTCTGGATAGAAGCATGTCTTGTCAAGTACAACGTATTTGTCTCCTATCACTTTCAGAATTTTTGCCTCAAACTCCTTCATGTATTGGTCTTGATAGTACAACTCCTCTGTTTCTGGCAGATCTGAAACCGCTGTTTTCAGCTTTTCCTCTGGTTTCACCTCTTGCACTTTTCTGGATGTTTGCATGTGTCTTTCGGCGATTAGTGCATAGAAGTTTTCCGGAATCTCCGCCTTTAGTCCTTCTTTTTCTGCGAATTGCTTAACAATTTCAGGCGGAAGTCCATGAGAATCATAGAGTTCAGTCAAGGTTTCCACAGGGATTTCTGAAATGCTTTTTTCTTTTAGCTCTCCTGCCTTTCGCTTTACTAGTCCTTCGCCTCTTTTGATGGTTTCTTCGAATTTCTCTTCCTCCACTGAAAGGATTTCCATTATCTCGTTTCGCATTTCCCTAAGATGCGGATAATCTTTAGACCAGAAGTTGATTTGCATATCCATAATATCGCATAGTTTGTTTTGGATGTCCAGTATTTTTAATAGACGGTAAATCCTGCGAAAGAGAAGTCTTGCCAAGTATCCTTCTTGAATGTTTGATGGGACGACGCCTTCGGAAAGTATGAAGTTCAAGCATTTGGTGTGGTCTGCAACTGCAAAAACGTTTTCGATTGGAAGCAAAAACTCGTCTAACTCATTTGTTTTCATTCCAACAATTTCTGCCATTTTCTTTCGAGCTTCAAGTCTGCTCACCGTTTTATCTAAGCTTATTGAACCTGAAACCTTCGCCACTTTCTTTAGTAAATCGTTGTCAACTTTGTTTATTCCAGCCATTTCAAAAATTTTGTCAAGCAAGTTGCCGTAAACAGCATGAAAACCACTCGGCACACCTTGAGAAAGCCATGTATATCGTTCTATGCCATAGCCAGTGTCAACCGTCCGAATCGGTAACTTAACAAATTCATTGCCAACAACTTTATACTGCATGAAAACGAGCGTGGCAACCTCTAACCCTCGAATAATACATTCAAGGCATGGACCGGCATTCCCACCACCTGACCAGACTTCCTCTTTATAAGTAACTTCTTCAGACTTTACGCCCAAATCCTTAGTAACGAACTCATGATGATACCTTGTAGTCTGGTCTTTCCAGTAAACCTCCTTATCCGGATAGTTAAACGCGTGATGCCCACCCATCTCGAAAATTGTTAGATATTTTCCGAAAGTCGGGCCAGTGTTGGCTATGTCCACCATCCTTATGCATGGCTGAGCTATAACCAGCGGATTTGCAGGTGGAGGAGCAATCCCCTCAGTTACATATGGCTGAAAATCGATTATGCTTGCGAGTGTTAAGTAAATGTCATCTCTCCATCTTGCCACTACCGGATAAGGCCATATGCGGGTGTGTCCATGCTTTTCGAAAAAAGACAAGAAAGCCTCACGCATCTCACGTAGGCTGTAACTCTTTCTTGTGGGCGGGTTATTTATGAACGTGTAGAAGGTGCAACCTTCCGAGGTCGATTCCTCGCATGTCTCTTGGTCAGGGTTTTGTGTCCAGAAATGTTCTCCACATTTTGGACACAATTTCCTCAGGTAACCTTCCTCATTAAAGAAAGGTACCCTATATTCTTCTTCCGGAAACTTTCTCAATACTCAGACCCTCAGCATGGTAAAGTCATCATTTTCCAAAGGGTTATCGAGAACCAAACATTTAACCATTTCACTGTCTAGGCTTAAAGTCAAATAAGAAAAGCCCAGTCATTAAACCTTTTCCTCTTCATAAATGCTTGTACAAGTTTGATTTAAACGCGTATTGTTCGTGATTTCGAAGCTTCTGCAGACTTCACATAAAGATTTCTCCGAAAATGATATTTTGAAAGAATACGACATAAGATCAGGGAAAGCAAATGTCAAAGAAAATGCTTTCTATAATAAGGGATCCCTGTAACGAATTAGATTATGAAGTGAACTAGTATGAATGTGATATTTGTGTTTCTTGCATTCATCTTAGGTGTACTTGTGCAGAGAATCTATCTGGCTAGGTGGAAAGGATTTACAGAATTAGGTGCAAGTTGGAAACTTAGCAATAATAGACTCTACAGGTTTTTACACAAGATTTACTGTGAACTGTGTCCTAGACGAGCATATTGTGAAAGATACAAGAAAGAAATAGCAAAGTAACCTACAACCCATGTTTAATCTCAAGAAGATATTAATGCCACGGGTCAAGAAATGAGACTTACTGATTTTGTCAAATAGTATGTTGTCTTCTGTACATTATGACTACTAGCGCGCGTTTCTAGAAACATGATACCAATCCTCAATTAACCCTTTAGGTGTTGCGTGGCTTTTCTCCAGTCCATAGCGCCTAAACGGCTTAGTCAGATGCCTCTGAGATCTAGACGAAGTCATGTAGAGACCTTTTCCTATTTCACGCTCCACTTTAACCTCAATTCTGCCAAGACCAGGATATCTTGAGCCACATTTTTCACACCTAAAGCCCTTATTTCTTCCCATAGATTTCAATCGCTTTCCACACTTTGGGCAGACCGGATTCTGATAAACGATTTTTGGTGAAACCCTCAAAAGCCTGATCTTTTCAAGGTTTATGGTTAGCGGGTAACTTTGAGAAGGGGCGCGAACACCCCCGTAGACTTCAACGTGATCTCCTACAATCAGCTTTCTTGCGACTTTGCGGAGAACACCTGTCGGTTCATAAGCTGCACAGTCAACCTGTGCGCTTTCGTCTTTAATTGAGAAAACTACGTGTCTTCTCGGGATTATCTTCGGGTTTTCCACCACAATTCCTTTGGTAATCACTGGGTTGTACGGTTTTATCTGACTCAGTTGTTCAACCCGTTTTAGATGAGCGTCTGTTCCCTGATTAGTGCGAAAAATAACCCATCTTTCAACGGGCTCAAGGGGCTTGACCATTTCAAATGCCTTCTTCACGATTTCCGGAGTTTCGCCTCTAATGCCCAAAAGTATAGGGTCTGGACCTCTCGGTGTTATGAGAACCCTTTCTTTTTCTTGGTCAACATTGTTGAACGTGTAGGGTGCTGTCGCCTTATCCATCTCAACAATTGAAGATTCGACAACTCTCCTTTTCAAACCGTAATTTTCTGGAACGCGATACGCAAGAACTTCAAAAGTGTAGTCGCCTTGAAGAGTTTCGCCAACAGCTGCAAAGGCACCTATGATTCCTCGACATTTTTTAAAACCGACAGCCTCAGCCTTAAACCTCTTCAAAAGCTTCAAAGCATTGTCAAGATTCACAATTCCCGTGACTGCGTTTTTTGAGAACGTTTTGACTTCCTTCGGAATTCTAGTTCCTTCAAAGAAGACTATGCCTGGGTCTGTGCCTTCATACTCGAAATCTGCTTGTTCTTCCACCGTGCCTATGACAGTTTCTTTGATTTCATCTTCATCGCTTTCGTTATGCTTTATTCTTAGGCACAGTGCCCCGTTCCCCCGCGTTTTCCATGGCACGTTCGGATTCAGCCTAACCAGATTCGGGTAGTCAATGAATTCGGCTCCTAGTCTTTGCAGTTTTTCAACGAGAAGGGCGGCAACATACGTGGTGCATCCCTGTCTTGGCGAATCAGTGTCGTCAAGTCCGATATGCATTGTTTTTGTGGTCATTTATGGCGGCACGTTCCCTATTGAGTTAGAGGATTAAAGCGGGATGTTAAAAGAGTTACTTGCAAAATAAAAAGAGGGGTTGCGTGCTATTTCGTCCCTTCCACAACTATCATCGTCAATGTTGATCTAACCTTGTCAAGCCTTCTGATACGCCAAGTTACGATTTCCTTAAGCTTATCCATAGTGTCTGCTCCAACCCTTGCAATTATGTCGTAGACTCCGTAAACGGCGAAGGCTTCAGCAACTCCCTCAACTTTCTTCAATGTTCCTAGCACGTCTGCTTCTGAACCTATCTCCGTGTTTATTAGCACGAATGCTGTTGGCATTTAAATCTCCTCGCCGTAATGTTTGGTTCCTCTGCATTAAAATGTTTTGCTGCACAGTTCAAAGGAATCGATCAACGTAGGCTTGAAAAAACCTTTTTGCCTTCTTCTTCTGTTGGGACAAACTAGAGTTTCGCGCTCGCAGATAGTACTTTTCTGGCGAATTCCTTAGCTTTCTGCAAATCTTCAGGGGTCGGATGCTTTCGCACTTCTTCAAAATATTCTTCCCATTCGCCAGCAGATGTGATTACCTCTCTCTTTATGAATTCTTGTATTGGCGGAGAGGGTGTCCCTTGGCAATTGTAACAACCCTCGAAGTCAATTTTCTTTTCTTTGCTTGTCTCTTGAAAAGATAATATGCATTTAGATGCCCATCTCTTGAACCCTCCTGAGGAGGTTGCATGAGTAAAGAATCCTGCAAGCTTGAACTCAGGTGAATGTGGAATAGCATCTAAGATTCTTTTTATTGGAGCCGCTAAGTCCGTCGAGTGACAAGGTGAACCTAGAAAAACTAGATCATAATCATCTAAAATGTCTTCTGTGATTTTCTCAATTCTCTTCAAATGCGCTTCATGGTCTTTTGAAGCCTCTTCATAAATAGCTCTAGCAACCTTCTCAGTATTTCCAGTTTCACTGCAGTAAACGACCAAAACTTTCAATCCAACGCCTCCTCTTTACTTGATAACTTCCAAAAAAGTGATATTCATTGCCTTTTTAAATCTATTGTAAAACACATTTTTGGGTTTCTAATCGCGTGAAATAGAAAATTTCGAGTCCCCAAAAAAGCTAATTTGAAATCGAAATTCTTTAATTTACCTTTTGTAGACGTATATCGAGTGATTCTATGAAGGCGTTTATTTCGGTTGATTTGGAAGGGATGCCGTATGTTGTTATTCCGGGTCACTTGAATCTGAAAGGTTCGTTGTATGGTGAAGCAAGGAAAATTGCCACGAAAGTCACACTAATCGTGGCAGAAGAGCTAAATAGGAACGGCTTTGATGAAATTGTTGTTGCTGACAGCCATGGACCTATGGTTAACCTTTTAGTCGATGACTTGCCTGAATATATTGAGATCATCAGAGGGTACTTTCGTCCAGTTTGCATGGTTTCTGGGGTAGAAGGATGCGACGTTGCTTTGCTTCTTGGATATCACGCGAAATTCGGAACTGCCAAATCAACATTCGATCACACCTACAGTGGCGGAACTATCAATAGGCTAGAAGTGAACGGAATTGAAGCAAGTGAGTTTCTTTTGAACGCTTACGCAGCAGGAGATTCTAGTGTGCCTGTCATACTCGTTGCTGGTGAGGCTCAACTTCTAATGGATGACGTTAAGAAATATGCACCATGGGCTGAAACCGTAGCCTTAAAACATTCCTTCAGCAGGCTTGCAGCTAGAAGCTCTAGTATACTAAAAATTGAGAAAGAATTGAGGGAAGCTGTGAAGAAAGCAGTAGCCGACTTCAAACAAAACAAAGCTAAGCCACTAGTAGCCAAAAAACCAGTAAGAATAGGGATAACTTTCTTGGCAAGTCACTTTGCAGACGCGGCGGAACTACTACCTTTAGTTAACAGAATCGATGGACTGAAAGTAGAATATACTGCTAGCAATATGATTCAAGCATACAAAATATTTGAATTGTTAGTACTTGCAGCAAGAGGTACATCAGCACTCCTTGCAAATCTGAAATAGTACACCTTGTTTAGTCTCGATGTTGTCTTTAGACGAAGAATTTTATAATTTTGTAAACCGTAAATGGGGAATAGGAACGCGCAGGGGTTGTCCCTACTTATTATTGGATAGGCTTTTTATTCAGAAATATTCAGAATCTCATCTTCGCCTTGGACACCCAACCCTAATTCCATGGCATGCTTGATCTGCGGAAACTCCCAAATGGGCATGTTAAGTCTGTTACTTGCATTGTAGCTTTTCAGAATTTTCAGGGCTTCAACGTCTATGGCGATGCGGTCTCCGCTGGCTAGGATAACGTTGGGCTCTTCTACATGCCCTACATCTGGTCCTCCAGTCGTGAAGCATTTTCTTCCATCCATTATGATAAGGTGAGGATGAACACCCAGATTGAGTTCAGCTATCTTCTCTTCAAGATGTGCAGAGTGTAAGTCTCCTCTTTGCCTAAAATCCAAGAGGCCAACTGCCAGCTTCAGGCTCAAAGAAAAACGAGCGTATCTGTGTGTCTTCATACAGGGAAGCCAAACAAACTTGGCGTCTTTCTTAAGAACATCTTCGGCGATTGAAATCTTCTTCCATCGCTTTCCTTCAATCTTTATGTTAATCCACTTTTGATCATCAAGAATCTTCACTTCTGTGCCGCATTCCTTGGCAGCCTTCAACATCCCCATCTTCTTCAAAACATTTTTCGTTGGCAACCAAGGCATTCCAGAACTCTCAACGATAGCAACGTTAGATGCTCCATTATCGTACAGCAAGGACACAACAGCCTTCACGAACTCAGGATCACTCGAACCGGGAAAGGGATCGTCACTATTGAAGTTCGGCTTCACAATAACTTTATCTCCGCCGGAAATTACTTTCTCAAAACCTCCAATCAAATCAACGGCTCTCTTAACAGACTTCTTAACGTCAGAAGATGCTACAACCTTGCTCACTAACACTTTCCCATTTTTCACGAAAACCGTCTTTCTATCCAAACAGTCTCCCTCTTGCGACTTGTATAATTGAGTCTAACCACAACAAAAAGGTTCTTGCTCGCATAGATAGAATTGGCTTCTTTCCAGAACTGTGGGCGCATAAAAGGTAAATGTGTGTAACCACATTAACTATTAGGTTTAAACATGTTGGAAGAAAGCCACACAGAAAATTCTATTACAAGCCGAGAAATGCGTGCCTTGGAGCTTAACGCTGAATATTTCGGTGTTTCCAGACTTCAGCTCATGGAAAATGCCGGACATGACTTGGCATTAGAAATTGCTTCAAGATTTGAAACAGATAAATCCGTTGCGATTTTTTGTGGTTTAGGTGGAAACGGTGGCGATGGCCTCGTTGCTGCAAGACATCTTTCTTCAACAGGTTTCAGAGTTACAGTCATCCTTGCTGGAGAGGCTAAACTAATCTCTCATAAGGAAGCCTTACGGAATTGGAAAGCCCTACAGTTCCTAAGAGAAGGCATTCCCATTCACGAAGTGTACGATAGTTCACTTATACCAGAAGTAACTGCGGAAATAGTTGTCGATGCACTGCTTGGAACTGGCACAAAGGGAAGGTTGAAACCTCCAATCTTACGGTTAGTTGAAAAAATTAACGCTAGTGACGCTTTCCGAGTGGCCGTTGATGTACCAACCGGAATAGACGCTGACACTGGAGAAGTCCTAGGAAAAGCTGTGAAAGCCAACTTGACAATAACGTTCCACAAAACGAAAAAGGGACTAAAAAACGCAGAAGACTACATTGGAGAGCTAGTTGTTAAAGACATAGGCTTACCCAAAGAATTCGAAAACCTCGCAGGTCCTGGAGACGTTCTACTGATTACGAAACCTCGTCCAGCAAAATCACATAAGGGCGATTTTGGACGTTTACTAGTAATTGGAGGAAGCGAGACTTTTTCTGGAGCCCCAGCTCTGGTGGCTCTAGCTGCTTTGCGAGCTGGTGTTGACCTCACTTATGTTGCAGCCCCAGCAAAAACAGCCTATGCCATATCTTCCATGTCGCCAAACCTAATCACAATAAAACTTGATGGTGAACACCTCAACCCGAGTAACATACCTGCCTTAGAAACATACATGGAAACAGCCAACGCAGTTGTTTTGGGACCTGGTCTGGGTTTGCATACGGAAACAAGAGAGTTCGTTAAGGCTACTGTTGAGGCTGTTGAAGGCGCTGGCAAACCACTACTCTTGGATGCAGACGGCCTAAAGGCCTTTGCAGAGTTCAAGAAGCCTTTGAACGTGCCTTTAGTGCTAACGCCTCACACTGGGGAATACGCCGTACTAACTGGTGAAAAACTGCCAGAGAATTTTGAAGAAAGAGTTCCAGTAGTGCAAAGAACTGCAGCAGAGCTGGCTGCAGTGATATTGTTGAAAGGACCGGTGGACATAATCTCTGATGGAAAAAGTTTCAAACTGAATTTCACTGGTAACCCGGGCATGACCGTTGGTGGAACAGGAGACGTGCTTTCTGGAATCGTCGGCGCCTTTCTAGCGCAACAAATAGACCCTTTTGAGGCTGCTGTTGCGGGAGCCTTTGTTAATGGTGCTGCTGGAGACTTTGTTTTTGAAGAGAAAGGCTACCACATAGTTTCAACAGATCTACTGAACTGGATTCCACATGTTTTAAACGATCCCATGAGTCACTTGAAGGTGCAAAAAAAGGGTGCAAAAACCAGTTAGGATCGTTGTTTACCACGCTGGGCAATGCGACGCGAAAAAATGCACAGCCTTAAAGCTTAAACGTCACGGGCTGGTTAGATTAGTAGCTCAAATAAGGCTTTTGCCGAAAAGAGCCGTTGTTCTTAACCCATTCTCAAAAATCGCCTTTTCCCCAGCTGACAGGCAACGTATCGAAAAATTCGGCTTAGTCGCCTTGGACTGCAGTTGGGAACACGCAGAAAATGTCATGCGAAAACGTGTGAGAGGAACATCCCGCTGCCTACCAATCTTGATCGCAGGCAACCCCGTTAATTTTGGCAAACCAACAAAACTCACTACAGTGGAGGCTTTGGTTGCAGCCTTATCCATTGCTGGATTTAAAGAAAAAGCCAGCCAGCTGCTTTCCATTTTCAAATGGGGACACACTTTTGTCGAATTAAATCAGGAAAGATTGGAAAATTACGCGAAAGCGAAAGACAGCACGGAAATAATAGAACTCCAAGCAAGGTTTATTTTGAAGTAATACTACTGGGAGTTCAGGAGAAAGGAAATTGCTGAAGAGAATGGTATCAATTGAATGGTTGATACTGCTTTCTCTGAGTGTTTTACACATTACGTTTAGCCTGTCGCCTACTGAAGTTGTTCCCTGCGGGGGAAATTACGATCCTACTTCTTTGCCTCTAATAGATTGGGCACACTACCACAACTATACTGAGGTAGTTACGATTTTGCTTGCGTTAAACGAGACATATCCAAATGTTGTTGATGTTTTCTCAATTGGCAAGAGCTGGGGGAACCGTGACATTTATTGTGTGCGCCTAACAAACGAAAGTGATCAAAAGCCGAAACCAGAAGTCTTATTCGTTGGTTACCATCATGCTCGTGAGCAGATTTCTTCCGAGTTACCATTGTATTTTGTCGTACACGCAGCCACAAGTTTTGGTCTAAACGAAACTGTGACAGAACTAATTAACAAAAGTGAGATCTATGTAGTTGTAGCCTTGAATGTTGACGGCTTTGACTTATTTGAGACGAATGACTGGCAAAGGAAGAATGCCAGACCAATAGATGAAGATGATGACGGTTTAGTTGATGAGGATCCGCCTGAAGACGAGGATGGAGACGGTTTTATAGAACAACTCATCGACTATACTGACCCTCAGCACCCAATTTTCATCAGGTGGGAAGGAATAGACAATGACAGTGATGGAGAATACGCTGAAGATTGGATAGGTGGTGTTGACCTAAATAGAAACTACGATTATGGGTGGGAAGGCGGAGTGACAAGCCCGAGATCCGAAATCTATGGAGGACCAGCACCTTTTTCAGAACCTGAAACACAAGCAATAAGAGATTTCGTGCTGGGACACAATTTCATGCATGCAATAAGTTTCCATTCTGGTGTCGAGCTGATACTGTATCCATGGGGATACACCTATGCTCCGCCACCAGACGAGGCCGAATTCATAGATATTGCAAGTAATCTGTCGGATATCACTGGAGGAACGCCGTATATGCAAGCAAGCGACCTGTACACTGCTCACGGCGCATGGGATGATTGGATGTATGGTGCTAAGGATGTTCTCGCTCTAACATGTGAAGTCTTCTCTAACGACACTTGGGAAGGTGTTTCGGACCCTGGGCCTTATCCAAACACTTCTTGGCAAGGTGGACTTCGATACATGTTTAATCCCTTCCCCAACTGCATTGAGAATGCTGTGCTGCGTTGGCTTCCAGTTTTCTTTTACATTACGAATAGAACGATCAATGAAGCTTTTCACAACATAGCCATTGATAGCATTGAAACAAAAAAGACCGTGATAGGCGAAGGTTACACAGTAGAGTTAAATGTCTCTGTGCGAAATATGGGCTTCTTCGCTGAGACTTTCAATGTAACTTTGTACGCTAACACCACCATCCTTGAAACAAAAACCATCACCATAAAAGAAAGAAATTCCACAACAGTTGCTTTCATGTGGAACACCACTGGTTTTGCTAAGGGCAACTACACAATAAGCGCCTACGCGTGGCCAGTTCTAGGCGAAACAGACATAGGCAACAACACCCTGACAGACGGAACAGTAACCGTCGTGCACCCAGGGGATCTGAACAACGACGGAGTAGTTGACATTGCAGATGTTGTGTTGGTGAGTGCGGTATACCGGTCAAAATGCGGCGACCCCGAGTACAGGCCAAACTCAGACATAATGGAAGACTGCGTGATCGACATAGCAGACGTCGTAGCAGTAACATCGCATTACAGAGAAAAAGACCCATAAACATAACTATCTGAAATCTTCCGTAATCGACAAGATCCTGCATATGTTTCGATTCTAAAAGGTCGCTACGTGGCAACTAATAAAAGGCAAGACAGCTTAAGGGTGAACGTTCAAGTCGAATTTCACTAGGAAAAGCGGATGCTAGAAAAATGGTTGATGTAAAATTTCAGGTCAGCAATGCCGAAATATTTCTGGTTCAAG
>Ga0209636_10005135_pt1 | contig 13387 bp, 13 predicted proteins | sample DeeMarSWOR152_54_FD_187464 | JGI IMG/M metagenome (GOLD analysis project Ga0209636, IMG submission 187464) | Marine sediment microbial communities from White Oak River estuary, North Carolina - WOR-1-52-54 (SPAdes) (version 2) | ecosystem: Environmental > Aquatic > Marine > Intertidal zone >...
CTCTGGAGCACATATCGCGAGACGACATAGCCGCCTTGACCCGTAAGGCTGCCGATATCAGCGGGATTCAGTATGTGATGGATGTTGACAAGGAGCAGGTTGAAGAAATCCTCAACAGCTAACGTTGTGCATAGTGATCCTATGGTAAATCCGACTTGACCGCACTTACACCACCGCAGGAAATCTTTATCTCGAACTCGGAAATGATGAAAAGAAGCTCTTGAGATTGCTACATATTTGGATCTATCTCACGCAGAATAAGAGGACGGCTCGATCGAAGCGGCCCTACTCTATTAACCCCTTTATTATTATACAATCGAGGAGTTCGAGTGGAAGGACATAATCGTATAGATGCAATTGATCGAATCATTTTGCATAAGCTTTCTCTGTATCAAAGTTTGGACCTTGTAGAACTATGGTACGAGCTTGGAGAAGACGATGCCCTGAAAGAGCGTGTGACAAGGGAAGAGCTTTCAAGTAGACTGGAGTCTCTCATGGTCCAAGGGCTTGTGGAACAGGTTGAAAAACGAGAAGGGGAAATACACTGGGTTTGGAAGGGGAGCTAACCGGTGACTATAGCCACCTTATCTTGGAGTTTCATAGCCCTCCTCCAAAGGTGTGAGAATCTAAGTTACCTGATAATCAGACCAGCGGAATGGCTGCTCGATTCCTGTAAATATAATATTTCCTTTGTCGCTTTTCAACTAACAAGGGATCTCTATTCCTCGCAAGATTGGCTGAGAATTAAGGCAACTGGGAGAGCCACTGGTACGCTGGAGCGACAAGAATAGATTGGCCATTGTTCGGAAACATTCGATACCCCTCATCCTCACCTATGAGCTGAACTGCGGGTATGTTCAGAGCGTTTTGAAACTTTTTGAGAGTCGAAGACGGTTGGGTCTCTGATATTTTGGCCTCTATCAAGACAAGCGGTTTACGCCCATTGGCAATCAAGAAATCAACTTCCTGCTGCTCTTTGTTCTTTATAAAGTGCAATGAGAACTGTCCATAGCCCAGATCATTCCAATTCTTCACCGCGCGCCACAGCTCCATGGCGACCATGTTTTCAAACCGGGTAGCCGGATCTTCTATGCGGGGCGCATCCCACAGATAGACCTTGCGTTCTTTTTGAATGGCCCGAGCAATTCTTTCAGTCCATGGGGAGATACTAAAAATCAAGAGAAATCTTTCGAAGACAGAGAGCCAGCTTCGAACCGAGTTATAGGATACCTTCAAATCGGTGGTGAGTGATTTAATCGAGAGAGGGCTGCCAACCTTAGAGGGGAGCAAAAGATAGAGCGTCTCCATATCGCCCACAGATTTGATGCCTGTGAGGTCGCGAATATCCTCCCGAATTAATTGATTGGAATAGGTGTTTGACCATCGACGGTAAGTTGCCATCCGGTTAGCTAGATAGGGTTCAGGAAAACCACTTAGCGTAGATAGCCGCGACCACTTCTCTTTAAGCGTTTCACCACCTTCCATACTGATTTCTAGAGGATTCCCCAAAAAGTCATTTATGGTGAGGTTTCTCTTTCCAAGTTCAGCAATGGTAAAAGGCCACAGGTGAAAGAGAAAATAGCGACCAGCCAGCGAGTCCCCGCCTTTTTGATAGATGTCAAGTCTGCCGCTTCCTGAGACGAGGAATTGATACCGGTCATAGAATTGGTCGTAGACGCCTTTGAGATAGTTCTTCCAGTCTCTGTATTTGTGGATCTCATCGAATATAATCAGGGGAGTTGATGGATCGCGGCGCTTAATTTCTTGGAAAAAAGTGGGATTCTCCATAAGGCGGGTTTTGTCTTGCGGAATATCCCAGCTGAAATAGAGATTATTCACAAAAGACCTTGAAATAATCTTGGCGAGCGTGGTCTTACCTACCTGGCGCGGTCCGACAAGAAATACCATGCTTTTTTCGCTTGCGAGCTCCTGCCAGATTTTCAAATAAGGCTCTCTCGTTTCCATAGCGACTATTATTCATTAAAATGAAAACTAGTCAAGACTATTTTTCAATAAGATGAAAAAAAGTCAAAACATGGTATGAACTGCAGAAAGTAAAGGGGTCAAGTCTCCTATTGACTTATATTGGCGGTTCTGATATGCAAGACGTATGAGTAGACCATTGAGGATAGAGTATGAGGGCGCTTGGTATCATGTGATGAACCGTGGGCGACGGTCGGATCGGATCTTTGAAGGCCGCAATGATTACCTGGGGTTCACTGAGCTTCTCAAGGAGGCAACCGAACTATGGGATATCAGGATAAGCGCTTTCTGCCTGATGCCCAACCACTACCATTTGCTTACCCAAACTCCTAAAGGGAACATATCGCGATGCATGCGGCATATCAACGGGGTATATACGCAACGTTTCAACCGAACCCATGGTTTTGATGGACAGTTGTTTCGTGGACGTTTTAAATCGATTTTAGTGGATGGAGACAGATATCTATTGCAGTTGGTTCGTTATATACACAGAAATCCACTGAGGGATGGGGTTGCAGATCACCTGGAAGAATATCCATGGAGCAGCCATATAGGCTATTTGTCTTCAGCCAAGAAATGGGATTGGCTTCACAAGGAATTCATTCTTTCCATAGTATCAGCCCAGAAAGGAAATCCATTAAAAGCTTATAGGCAGTTTATGAAGATGGAAGACTCGGAAGAGATTGCGCAGGTATTTGAACGGAAGAAATGGCCGACTTTTCTCGGTGAGGATAAATTTGCAAGGTGGTTGAAAGGAACGTTTTTTGAACAGAAGCGCGATCCTCAAATTCCTGAATCCATAGCATTGGCCCCTGAAGTAGAGACAATAAAGAAAGAGGTTTGTTCCTATTACAGGGTAGATGAATCCGAATTGGTGAAATCAAGAAGGGGGAGGTTTAACGAGCCAAGAAGCATGGCAATCTATCTTGCCCGAATGCTCCGAAAGGATGGATTGAAGGATATCAGCGCCGAATTTGGTCTCAGTGGGTATAGCTCGGCTAGCAGCGTCTTAGAGGGGATTAGAAAAAAGCTTCGGAAAAATCGAGTACTAAAAAAACGATATGAAATAATAAAGAATGCCTTAATGATAGGTCAAAAAGAGACTTGACCCCTAAATAAATGGGTGAGCGTTTGAGAGGCAATTCAATAAGCTTTGATTTCTTGTCTTTAATGTGATAAAAAAGATAAAAAATTTGAATAAGTTAACGTAAGGAATCAGCAGTGACGGGAGAGGTTTCAAGAAAGGAAAACACAAATCATCGTTTTGTTGTGAAGAATAAGCATGTGTGCAACGGCAGCCCTGTCATTGAAGGGACTCGGACCCGTGTGATTGATGTTGCCGTTGAGTACGAAATATTAGGCCACTCTCCCGATGAGATCATTAGTTCCCACCCCCACCTAAATCTTTCCCAGGTCCATGATGCCCTTTCCTATTACTATGAAAACAGAGATGAGCTGGATCAGAAAATCGAGCATGATGAAGAATTCATCGCGAATCTAAAGAAGAAATTCCCTTCCAAAATGTCCTAGGGCTATGGGCAAAATCAGGATCTACACGGACGAGAGTGTTGATATTGCCATAGCCGAAGGCCTTAAAAGGAGGGGCGTCGATGCATTCTCTGCAAGGGATGCTGGGAAGCTCGGACTGGCTGACGAAGAACAGTTGATCTTTGCCGAGAGGTTTGAAAAGTATCATTATTGTGCAAAGAACGTGCTATCATGAGATAAGGGGTTTTTTTGAGCTTAGGATCAAATCCTCTCCCAGAGGCGTAAGCCAGCGATCTTCTTGAAGTGCGCGTCATAGGTGATAACCACCGAACCCGTTTCTATGCCGTGGGCGGCAATCCAGACATCGTTGATGGGTAAAGGAGTACCAGCCTTCCTAAGGTTGCTCTTTACCAGACCGAATACCTCCGCAGTCTCGGAGGTGGCATTGAGGATTTTGACTGTAGGCTTTAGTAAAAAGTGTCGGAGTGTTTCCTTGCTTTCAGGTTCTCTTGTGCCTCGGATAAACCCTGCATAAAGCTCACCAAGGACAAAAACAGACATGTACACAGTCTCAGCCGCAGAAATGGCATCGAGCACATCTTCTTCCCCTGCCAGCAATTTCGTGTACGCATTCGTATCAAGGATGACCTTTTTCACTGCCAGTCCTCGGGATTGACTCTTCTGAATTCTTCAGTTTTTTTCTCAAATTCGCGAAGGTCCGATTCCGACCACATGCCACAAAACTCTTCGAAGTCGCCTCGATTTGTGTCTTTCTGTCGGGGCTTCACACCAAGCGACTCCTCAAGTAGTTTCTTTATCATCCTGTTAATACTCAGGCCTTCCGACCTGGCCCTCGATCTGATTAGCTCGGCGAGTGGCTCGTCCAAACCATGTATAGTGATTGATGTCATTATCCCTCCAAATAGTCCACTTTATGAATCATAATATGGTTCATTTTTCTAAATTGTAGTTTAGTTTACGTTGAAAATCAATGGGGAAATATGAAGGGCAAGTTTACCTCTCGGACTTGATCAAGCACCTCATCTTAGATCGCCAGGATAAAATGATGAGCATTTTATGGGCGGGATGTCTTGGACGTTATAAGTCAAAAGAAAGGATTAAATCGGTTAAGTTAACCTACCGAGAAATTACATGTGGCGTCCCCAACCGGATTTGAACCGGGATGTTGCCCCGCCATGATGGCGGGACGTCCAGAACCTAAATGCAAGAGAATGTGGGGAGCTAGGAGAACCTACTGATGGAGAATAAGAAATGGCGTCCCCAACCGGATTTGAACCGGTGTTGTCGGCGTGAAAGGCCGATGTCCTGGACCTGGCTAGACGATGGGGACGCGAATTAACCTTTTTCTATAAGCCGTGTCTTCATTCACCTCTATCGCCCCGTTCCGGTCCCGGTTGTCCCCGCCAGGATGGCGGGGATGTCCTGGACCTGGCTAGACGATGGGGACGCTATCAGATTTGTTGAATGGTACCTATAGGAATAATGAGTTCTATTGAGGAAGTAATGCTCAGTGGGCCGTGCGTGAATCGAACACGCGACCAACGGATTAAAAGTCCGCTGCTCTACCGGACTGAGCTAACGGCCCACATATACGTTGCCTCCATTATTTTAGTAACACTAATGGTATGCCGTGTCAAAAGAATTATACGGGGTTATGGAGTGCCTAAGAAAAAAGATCCCAGCCTGATATACAGGCCTCATGCAGGAACAATGGGTTGCGGGTCGTGAGATATGAGACATGGGATGTGGGTTCAATCTTGTGATATTGTAAAGATATGGCTTTGAATCAGGTCTAATTCCTCCTCGTTAGGAGGGTAGGGATAGTTCCACTGTTTTTCGCCTGGAAGGCAATTGCCAAAGGGCCTGTTGCAGGCAACCTCTCCATCATTATCCAGGCATCCACCGGTCATAAAGGGGATACCCAGGTTGATGGTTTCCACTATGTCCTCTCTTGGCAAGCCAAAATCTATAATGTGCCCATCCCCATCAAAGGCCATGTTGGATGCCGAGACAGACCGTTCCTCTATTAGATATCGCGCAAGCTGTACCCTAAGATAGGATGGCCAGGGTGGCTGTTTTCTGGCCTCCAGTATGGAGCCGGGTTCGGCAAAGAAAGAAAAGAGATGGTTCACGGCCCCCCTATTCCATGTCCGTTCCATAAAGGAGATCATTTCTTCCTCAGTCTCACCCATGCCCACCATGAGATGGACCCCGACATTGCATTTGCCAAAGATCTCAATACCGTGGGCCACCATCTGCCGGTATCTCTGCCACCTATGTGGCCCTGACACCCCCTTCCCCCGGTACCTGTCAAAAAGCTCCGGGGTAGCCAGATCAATGGCTACACCGATCCTATCTGCGCCGCTCTCCTTCATCGCTTCAAGATCATCAACCTTCAACACGGTAGGACTAATAAGAATAGAGATCGGGATCGTGGTCTCCTTTTTGAGTCGCTCAGTCATAGCGATGGTATCCCTTGGACACCTGCCATTGGTAATCATGGAAATGCAGGTCCGTCTCACATACTGAGGGCCATTATTGATGGCCTCAATAAGCGCATCCATAGAGAACAGAGGCCATTGGACCATAATAAAGGTTTTCTCGTCATAGGAGCCAGTCCTTCTCTTGGCCAGGCCGCAGTACGCACAATTGGCAGCACATCCTTCATTGTGGTGGATGAGGAGGTTGGCGCATCTGTTTTTCGCCCCCCGGTAAAAGCGGCCCGGTATGAGACCGAGGGACATCGCCGTGGCAGTGCTTATCCTCGCGTAGTCCGGGCTCTGTCTTCCGTTATCCTTTGCCATTGCTGTTTGACATCTCCCTGATGCCCTTTACACATCTTTTTGTAGGGGATTGAGGGTGTTTTCCTTGGCCTTGAGGATTGCCTCCGTCAATGTGGCCACATCAAGGCCATAGATCATATCATCCCTCCAGACCTCCGAGAGGTGTTCCTCAATCTTCTGCCTTTTTGATGAGGTCCATTTAAGGGAGGATTCCAGCAGATTAATATCCCTAGTGGTGGAAAAGAAATCGCCGGTGATGATGACGTGCTCGATGGTGTTGCCCGCGAGCGACAGGTATATCTCGAGCAATCCACCGGGCGTCTTCAGCTCGCCCGTGCCCATGTGTGATCTGGGATGTTTGTGGGAGAAGATCCACTCAGGATTTGTATACCTCTTGGCAACGAGATTTTGGATCCGCTGATTCTCCCATGTGTCGGGGTCGTCCCTCTCAAGGGAAACGCCGAATGTGTCGCGAAAGGAAACCTCAATGGCCCCACACACGGTCTCCATCGCGATATCATGACCCAGTTGCTCCTTGATCGTTGTCATTCGCTGGCTGAAGCAGTTATAGCCCTTGTCGGACATCTTCAAGGGGGGTTGGTTCATGATATCCAGCATAAGGGGAATGTCGAAGTCCAACAGCAAACTCGCATGGAATAGGATTGCCTTCTCCGTTTCCAGTGCGGCGGATAGTCCCGCGATCTTCTTCCCGCCCACCTCAAGGTCATTCTTGGGCATGAATCCCGCCTTGATTCCAAGCTCCTCCAGTGCCCGTATCAACACGGTGCTCAGGGTTTCAAATATTCCTCCTATTCCTCCCCTCAGTCCAGGTTGGTCGATGTCGATGCCGAGCCCAAGGGCAACCACCTTTGGACCCATTATCACCGTGCCACCGCCGGTACTCCTTCGGTTGAACTCTATTCCCCTATCGCGGCATCTATCGAGCCTCAGAGCGGCTTCTATATCCTGGTATTTCCCTACGATTGCCGAGGGCCTGAAGGTGTAGAGGTGAAGGATAGGGGGAGAGCCATGTGCGGAAAGAGACAGGGGCAGCGCGTCATCAATGGATAGGCCCAAGGCCGTCGAGACGTTATCCTCCATGTTCTTAAAGAGCCTCCACGCATCCATTTACGCCTTTGCCCTTTCCTCCTCGGTCCTTTTAATCTCTTGTTCCACAAAGGGGGTAAGTGCATCTTGTCCATGCATGAGGTTGCCGAGCTCGTCTTCAAGGCCGCTCGGCTCTATGACCAAGATCCACCCCTTTCCGTAAGGGTCCTGATTGATGAGGCTGGTATCGTCCTCTAGTTCTTCATTGATCTCGATAATTTCCCCGGAAACGGGTGCACAGAGCTTGCCGATCCATTTCCTCGACTGAATCTTGCCGCAGACCTCTCCCTGCTCGACCTCATCTTCCTCATCAGGGAGGTCTACAAACACTATATCGCCTGCCTCCTTTTGAAAGATATCGTCCATGCCTACGGTAACCCTGTTGTCTTCCACCCTGGCCCAACTGTGCTCTTCATGATAGTAAAGCTCATCAGGCATGTCATAGCCTTTTATGATAGCCATACCCCACCTCCCCTAAAGTTTAAAGTGCCTAAAGTTAGAGTGACAATCCCCAAAAAATTGAGATATTGAGGAGAAGTAAGCAGTGGGCAGTAAACACAACAAACTCAACAAACAAAAAGTGGTAAAAGTTTATAGCTGAACGCTTATGATTTATTAAATGGATGTCCATAGTTCAATAAAAAAAGTACTTAAGGTTATAAGTGCCTAAAGTGCCTGAAGTTTAAACAGAGGAAATGACTTGAAATTAGAGCCAGTCAAAGTCCCGGATTTAATAATCTGGTTTCAAATTACAATTTCTTCCGAAGTATTCGGTATTCTCGAAGACAAATGAATAATTTCTACAGCAAACCTTCTCGTCCATTCTTCAAGCTCTTTCGCGAATTATTATTGTCCCTCATAGCTTTTAACTTTAGGCACTTTAAACTTTAGCTCACTTTAAACTTTCAACTATTTAAATCTCTCCAGGATTGCCCTTGCGTGGAGAGGAAAACCCTCTGCTTCTGCTAAGGTAACCACCGCCTCTTTCAACCGTGAGAGTCCATCCTTGCTTAAATACTGAAAGGTTGGTTTCTTTACGAAATCGTCAACGGATAAACCGGAAAACATTCGTGCTGCCTGACCCGTGGGCAGTACATGATTCGTCCCTGAGGCATAATCGCCCACCGGTATCGGTGAAAATGGCCCCATAAAGATGGAGCCTGCATTTTTGATTCTCTTGAGGGTAATAAAAGGGTCTTCAGTCATTATCTCCAGGTGTTCCGGTGCATACTCATTGACAAAGTCAACGGCCTGTTCCATGTCCCTTGCAATCAGAATGCAGGAATGTCTGTCAAGGGATGACGTAACGATCTCCTTGCGAGGAAGGTGAGGGATTTCATTGCTTATATTTTCCGAGACCCTCGATGCTAGTTCATCTGAGGTCGTAACAAGGATACCTGCTGCATCTGGATCATGCTCTAATTGGGATAGCAGATCTACTGTAATGAGATCTGCATTTCCTGATTCATCGGCAAGGATCATTCCCTCACTCGGTCCGGCAGGGGAGTCTATATCTACCTCTCCAAAGACCATGTTCTTTGCGGCTGTGACGTATCTGTTTCCTGGCCCGACTATCTTATCTACCTTGGGAATGGTCTGTGTGCCATAGGCCATCGAGGCAATTCCCCACGGTCCGCCGACTTTGAAGGTCTTCTTTGAGCCAGCTATATCTGCGGCCACAAGGGTAGAAGGACTTACAACCATACCCTCATCCGGAGGGGTGCAGGCAATGACTTCTTTCACGCCGGCTACCTTGGCAGGTAGCATTGTCATCAAGATAGAACTCGGATAGGCCGCCCTTCTGCCAGGTATGTATGCGCCAACTCTTTCCAGGGGTGTGGTCATCCGTCCAGCCAGGATCCCATCAGCAATTTCGATTACCCACATCTCTCTTTCCATCTGGGCCCGATGGAACTTGATTATATTCTCGGAGGCGAACCTGAGGGCATCGACTACCTTTGAGTCAACATTTCGGTATGCCTCTTCCACCTCTTCCTTACTAACCTCCAGATCCTCGAGGGTCAGGCTTGATTTGTATTTCTTATAATGATTGAGGGCTACCTGGTCGCCGTTGTCTCTTACATCCAGGACAATTCCCCGTACCTCTTCGTAGACTGAACTGATATCTGCACTGGATCTTTTCATGATGCTCCGATATTGTTCGGGCCTCAGGTTATCTATCCTTTCTGGTTTTAACGTCATCTTTGAATCTCCTGATATTTTATTAAGGCTTTTGACTCCGCCGTGAGCGGTTTGAACTTTCGGGTTTAAGATTTTGATGAGTTTTTCCTTAAAATACTAAGAAAATTTCTTTTGGTACAGATATTTTAAAAGATTATAGTATATACTATGATCTACATGGTAATGCAGGTCGTCTGATGTCAGTGGCAAAAAAATAACGTTTTTGTAATACGATGCGATTTGGATATCTCTTAGTAGAGATGAATATGTTTGATCTGCTTAGAGTAAGCCAACAACTGACAACTATCAACGGACATTACCTTCCTAGATGAGAATAGACAATGCTCAGCGGTGATGCCATAAAAAACGTCCCTCAAGGACCAGGGGTTTATCTCTTCAAAGATAGGTCTGGAAAAGTACTCTATATCGGCAAGGCCAAAAATCTGAATAAACGCATCCATTCTTACTTCAGCAAGGGCAAGGACCATCCCTGCAAGTTATCTCTCATGCTCATGAATGCCGACACAATGGAGCATATCGTAACTGCCACTGAAAAAGAGGCCTTGATACTCGAGGGAAATCTTATAAAGGGATATCGGCCCAGGTACAATGTAGTCTTAAAGGATGATGCCAATTATCCCCTCCTTAAGCTGGATATCAATGCCGGGTATCCTCGCTTGACTATTGTAAGGAGGATGAAAAATGACGGGGCTCTCTACTTCGGCCCTTTCACATCAGCTTCAGCGGTACGTTCAACCCTCCGCTTGATAGGCCCTATTTTTCCCTTAAGAAAGTGTAAGACAAGGGGGATCCCTAAGAGATCAAGACCCTGCCTGAACTATCAATTAGAGAGGTGTCTGGCACCATGTTGTTTGGACGTAAGGGTAGAGGATTATCAGGAGATAGTGGGTCAGGTCAAGTTATTTTTAGAGGGGCGCAACAAGGAATTAATCTCCCAGCTAAAGGAGACAATGCAGAAGGCTTCAAGGGAGCTTGATTTTGAAAAGGCTGCCAGGGTGAGGGATCAAATCAGGGCTGTAGAGAAAACAGTGGAACGCCAGACTGTGGTGTCCACTGAAATGAAGGATCAAGATGTTATCGGACTATCTCGCTCCGGCAAAGAAGCAGGGATTGTGATTCTCTTTGTGCGCGGTGGTTCCATGGTTGGAAGCAGAGGCTATTGCATACACGGTGAATGGGAAAACCCGAGTGAACCACTCGAGGCCTTTCTGAAACAGTATTACAGAGACAGAGGATTTGTCCCTTCTGAGATAATCCTCTCGGATGCAATAGATGATAAACGGTTGATTTCCGACTGGCTCGCGGGGGCAGCCGGGAAAAAGGTATCTATCTCAGTGCCGTCCAGGGGAGACAAGAAAAAGCTTGTCAATATGGCCGTGGCAAATGCCGAGAATATGTTGGTGGAGCGAGAAAAGAGCGGCCAGTTTGCCATCCTCGAGGAAGCAAAATCCATGCTACATCTAACAAGGAAGCCGGGACGCATAGAGGGAATAGATATATCCAATCTGAAAGGGGACCTCGCTGTAGCCTCCTTGGTTACCTTCGTTGAAGGGATGCCGCAAAGATCTGACTATCGCAATTACAGGATCAGAGAGGTGGAGGGAATAGACGATTATGCCATGATAGCAGAGGTTATAAGGAGAAGACTGAACAAGGGTCAACCACCGGACCTTTTTGTCATAGATGGAGGAAAGGGTCATCTGTCCGTAGCCATGAGAACGATAGATTCCCTTGGGCTTGATAACCCGCCTGACGTCATATCCATAGCAAAGGCCGATCAAGGAGAACCAGGGACAACAGATAAGATATACCTTCCAAACAGGAAAAACCCTCTTATCCTTGCCCGCAATCATCCAGTCCTTTCCCTCCTTATGCGACTTAGGGATGAGACACACAGAAGGGCAGTCAGTTATTACCGAAAAAGGAGCAAGAAAAAGCTAACAGGATCTGAGCTCGATAGGATTCCCGGAGTGGGGCCAAAAAGAAAGAGGGCATTGCTCAAGTATCGGGGAGACCTTCAATCTATAGCCAAGACGGAAATTGAAGAGCTAGAGAAAGTCCCAGGAATCAATAGGGTAGTAGCTGAAAATATCTTTGAGTACTTCCACAGAAAACCCCCATAGAAGGTTCTTTGAAGGGCAGTGGTGATATTGATCCCTATCTTGAGATTAAGAAAAGATCAAGTGAGTTGTTACGGATTCTTATCTAATACAAACGCATTAATTGAAATGTCATTGCGAGTGAAACGAAGCAATCTCACAGAGAACGAGATTGCCACGCCCTTCGGGCTCGCAATGACAATGTAAACGACTTTAGTGCGTTTGTATTAGTATCTAGAATCATCTAGTTGACGCTGCCAATCGTATCGAAATGATTATGCAAAAAAGGGAAATTCCTATACAGTAAATCGATATCCTTGCACTTTAAACAACAGGAGGTAGGTCATGGCCTTAAGGACTTCTGAGGAGTATGTCGAGAGACTAAAGAGAATGAAGCCCAATGTATACGCCCATGGGAGAAAAATCAGGAGAGACGATCCTATCCTGAAGCTTCCCATCAATACGCTACGGTTCACCTTTGATGCAGTAAATGATCCCGAGCTCAAAGATCTGGTGGTAACTAAATCGCACCTTACGGGTGAAGAGATAAACCGGTTTACATCCCTGAACCTCAGCATCGAAGACCTCTACACACAGCAGGAGATGAAACGGAGATGTTGTCACAGGGTAGGGGGGTGCATCCAGCGCTGCATGGCCACAGATACCCTCAACGGAATAGGGGTTGTCACCAAGGATATAGACGATGCCAACGGAACCAGTTACCATGACAATTTCATAGAGTTTTTGAAATACTACCAGGCCAATGACCTTGTCGGAAGTACGGCCCAAACCGATGCGAAGGGTAACAGAAAACAACGCCCCTCCCAACAGCAAGATCCCGACCTCTATCTTCGTGTTGTGGAGAGAAACAAGAAGGGGATCGTGGTCAGAGGGGCCAAGAATCACATTACCATGGGGCCTTATGTGGACGAACACCTGGTGATCCCCACCCGCTCGTTAAGGAAAGAGGAAGGGGATTGGGCCGTATCCTTTGCCATTCCAGCGGATACGGAAGGGGTGAAGATTATCTCCCGCGTAGTTACCCCTCGTCCACGGATAGAGCTTGCTGCTCCCTACAATCATTATGGGGCCTCTGATTCAGTGCTTGTCTTTGATGACGTGTTTGTTCCCTGGGAACGGGTTTTTATGTGCGGGGAGTGGGAATTTGCAGGCCGTCTAGCGTTAACCTTTGCAGGTTTTCATCGACACTCTTACTGCGGGTGCAAGCCTGCCGTGACCGACATTATTATGGGGACTACCGCCCTGGTAGCGGATTATAATGGGGTGGAAACTGCGCCTCATATACGGGACGAGCTGACTGAATTGATGATCATTGCTGAGCTGGTTTATGCCTCGGGGATCGCCGCTGCAGCGAGGGCCGAGAAAACGTCTTCGGGAATCTACCGGCCCAAGTTCCTCTATTCCAATACCGGCCGATATCTGGCAGGTGTAAATATATACCATGAGTATGACATCCTGGCGGCCATTGCCGGTGGGCTCCCTTCCACACTGCCACCTGAGGAGGACTGGCTCAACCCGGAGACCGGCCCCTATCTGGAGAAGTACATAAGCCGTAAGCCGGGGATTTCCCCGGAAAAGCTGCACAGACTCTACCGCTTTATTTCAGATTTTTCGTGTTCCGCGATGGGTGGATGGGCACAGTATGCCGGGGTGCACGGCGGAGGTTCCCCTATCATGGAGAAG
>Ga0209636_10005136_pt1 | contig 13386 bp, 9 predicted proteins | sample DeeMarSWOR152_54_FD_187464 | JGI IMG/M metagenome (GOLD analysis project Ga0209636, IMG submission 187464) | Marine sediment microbial communities from White Oak River estuary, North Carolina - WOR-1-52-54 (SPAdes) (version 2) | ecosystem: Environmental > Aquatic > Marine > Intertidal zone >...
GTCGAGGGACTCGCTCAGCGGATCGTTCAGGATAATGTGCCGCCAAGCCTGCGGGACTATCGAGTCCTGGCACTGGACATGGCGGCGATAATCGCCGGCACCAAGTACCGCGGGCAGTTCGAGGAACGGCTCAAGGGCGTGATCAATGAGATTCAGAAAAACAGGAACGTGGTCCTGTTTATCGATGAGCTCCACACCCTGATCGGCGCAGGAGCCGCCGAGGGCGCAATAGATGCTTCCAACATGCTCAAACCAGCACTCGCCAGGGGTGAGCTTCAGTGTGTCGGTGCCACCACCCTTAACGAATACCGCAAGTATATCGAGAAGGACGGCGCTTTCGAGCGGCGCTTTCAGACCGTGATGGTCGATCCTCCGACAATCGAGGAGACGATTAAGATCATGGAGGGCCTGCGTGAAAGCTACGAAAAACACCATAAGATCACAATTGGGCCGGAAGCAATGGAGGCCGCGGTCAAGCTCAGTGAGCGTTACATTACTGACCGTTTTCTCCCTGATAAGGCAATCGACGTGGTGGATGAGGCCGCGGCGCGCAAAAGCCTGGCCTCACAGGCTCCGCCTAAAGAAGTGATAAAGCTCGAAGAAGAACTCAAAAAGGTAATCCGCAAGAAAGAGAAGGCGATAAACGATCAGGAATACGAGACCGCGGCCAAGCTGCGGGATAGTGAGCACGAGTTGCGCAACAAGATCGAAAAGGTGACGAACAAGAAAGACGGGAAAGGCCAGTATTCGGTGCTTCTGGAGGAGGAGGACGTGGCCTATATCGTATCGCGCTGGACCGGGATTCCTGTGGTGCGGCTGAGCGAGAACGAAACCGCCCGCCTGCTCAAGATGGAAGACGGGCTGCGCAAGCGGATTGTGGGCCAGGACGAGGCTGTGGGGGTAATAAGCCGGGCTATCCGAAGAGCGCGTGCCGGTCTTAAAGACCCCAAGCGGCCAATCGGGTCGTTCATTTTCTGCGGGCCCACCGGTGTGGGGAAAACCGAACTCGCACGGGCGCTGGCTGAGTTTCTGTTCGCTGATAGAAATGCGCTGATCCAGGTCGATATGTCAGAGTACATGGAGAAGTTCTCCGTTTCCCGTCTTCTCGGAGCACCTCCGGGATATGTCGGATACGAGGACAGCGGTTCGCTCACCAAGGAGGTCCGCCAGAAACCCTATTCGGTGGTTCTGTTCGATGAAATCGAGAAGGCACACCCGGAAATTTTCAACATCCTGCTGCAGATTCTTGATGATGGCACCCTGACTGATAACTATGGGCGTAAGATTAATTTCAAGAACACTGTGGTTATCATGACAAGCAATATCGGAGCGCGGGAAATCAAGGGCGGTTCGATGGGCTTCCACAAAAGGGATGATCTGGAAGCCGATTACGAGCGCATTGCCGGAAAGATCAAAGGCGAAGTGAACAAGGTGTTCAATCCCGAATTTATCAACCGTGTGGATGAAACGATCGTTTTCCATCCGCTTTCGCTGGATGACATCATGGAAATCGTGGACATTTTTGTTGCCGAACTTCAGCCGCGGCTTGAGGAAAAGAACTATTCGATCGAACTCGACAAGTCGGCCAAGAAATTTCTGGCCGAGAAAGGATATAGCCAGGAGTACGGGGCTCGCCCGCTGAAACGTGCAGTACAGCGGTATCTCGAAGATTCTCTTTCGGAGAAATTCCTCAATAACGAGTTCAAGCCCGGAGAAAAAATTCGGGTCTCTGCCAAAGGTGACGGGCTTGAATTCAAAGTAGCCGAAAAGAAGCCAGCGAAAGAGAAAGCCAAAGCTTCCAAGAGCTGAATTGTCGAAATTTCATCTGCTTCCGGTTGCGGAAAGTAGCAGTAATTACCTGGAATGAATTCTGGCCCTGATGTTCGGTTCCTTTATAGTGAAGAGCATCGGGGCCGTCTGGTAAAATAGGCCGCTCAAAGGACTTAAAAGAAAGTTGCCATTACCCGGCGCCTTTTTAAGATGAATATCCGGCGGCTGACCGCCTGTGGCCTGATTGATAAATTCATTGCCATATATGGAGATCCGAGCGACATAGCTCTTGTCATACGCTGATCAGCTTGGAAAGATACGGGGGGTTTTTTGCCAGTTATTCACGGCAGATTATCGTTTAGAAAGCCCTTGAGATTGTTTCTTATCACTTTCTCTCTCTTTTTCACACTTCAAGGGCCTGGCTCACCATCTCGGCTGGCCGCACAGCAAGATGGGCAGAAAGTAGTTGACGTTGTGGTCGAGGGTAACACCCGGGTTGCCACCAGGAGGGTTCTCTCGGCCGCCCAGCTCAATGTCGGAGATGACTATTCGATCTTTCTGATCCAGAGAGCAATCAAAAATCTCTGGGAAACCGGCCTCTATTCGGATATCGATATCCTTGCCGAAGAGGTTCCCGGAGGCTTGAAAATCATTATTCGGATCGAAGAAAGCCCCATTATCTCCAAGCTGACCATCCAGGGCAATAAGAAACTCAAGGAACAAGAGATCAAAGAGAAAATCATCCTTCGTGTCGGCGGCCTATTTTCCCCCTCCAGAGTACAGGAATCGATTAACAAGATAGTCGAGCTTTACCGCAAAGAGGGTTACTATAACACGCAGATCACACCCATTGTGAAGGATACCAGTATACCCGGACGCACAGAGATTACTCTGCAGATCAACGAGGGCAACAAGATCCGGATCAGAAAGATCGAGTTCGAAGGAAACGAGTTTTTCGACGCCGGGAAAATTCGCGGTGTGCTGTCCACGAAAAAGAAAAGCTATCTCAAGTTCTGGCGCCGGGGCGGCTATGATGAGGAAAAATTCCAGAAGGATCTCACCGAGAAACTCCCAGAATTTTACTCCAAAAACGGGTTCGTGAATTTTCAGGTCCTCAATCACAATATCGAGTTCAAGGAGAACAGCCGTGACGTGAAAATCCGAATCGCAGTGGATGAGGGCCGCAGGTTCTATGTAGGCAATATCTCGGTCACCGGAAACTCTCATTTCCCGGACGATGTGGTGCTCGGAGTGTTCACTCTGGAGGAAAATGCGGTTTTCAACCAGGAAAAGCTCGAAGAGACCATGCAGAAAATAAATGAGCTTTACGGGGATGAAGGCTATATCTACGCTCAGCCCCAGCCGATGCAGGAGTTCGAGGACAGCCTGATCAATGTCAACCTCCTCATCCAGGAGGGCGAGCCAGCAACCGTGCGGAAAATCATCATCCAGGGCAACGAAAAAACTTTCGAGAATGTCATTCGCCGCAGGATCAACCTTTACCCCGGCGACCTCTACCGCCAGCCGCTGGTCAAGATGAGCTACCAGAGCCTGGTCAACTCGGGATTTTTCGAGCAGGATATCGGTATCGAGCCTCGACCTGTGGCAGAGGGAAGTGAGGTGGACTTGATATTCAAGGTCAAAGAAAAGCAAACAGGAAGCGCAAATTTCGGCGCGGGTTTCGGCGGCGGCTACGGCATGACCGGGTTTCTCGATCTCATCCAGTCCAACCTTTTCGGCAGGGGCAAATCCGTTCAGCTGCGCTTTGAGTTCGGCACCCGGATGAACAATATCGATTTAAGTTACATGGATCCCTACTTCATTGGAACTCCAGTATCGATGAGTATCGGGATATTCAACATGCGCCGCCGCCTGCGCAATGATCCTTTCGAGGACCGTTACAGGGGCTTTTACACCCGCTTCGGTTTTCCTGTACCCCGGATCGCTTATACCAGGTTTTATGTGGGCTATTCGCTTCAGTCAATCGATATCAGGGGCGACAGCTCGCTTGTTCGACTCTACACTGGAGCCAATATCAAAGACTATCCGCAGACATCGAGCAAAATGTCCTTTACAATTTCCCGCGATACCCGGTTCAACCTTCAGCATCCACAGGGCGGTACACTTAACTCGGCCACTGCGGAATACAGTGGCGGGCCTTTCGGTGGAAATATCGGGTTTCAGAAATACGAGTTCGAATCCAGCTGGTACAATCCCACCGTGCTGACCAATCTGGTGCTGGGGCTGAAAGCCAGGGGAGGCACGGTGGGCAGTTTCGGCGGCTCCAGGAGCCCGCTGCTCGACTGGCGCGAGCTGTACATCCTTGGCGGCACCGGCTACGGCAGGGATACTGATATTCATCTGCGAGGCTACGATGACCGTACCATAGGTGTTGACGGCGTATACTACAAACGGGGTAAAACGTTTTTTATAGTCACTGCAGAGGAGGAAATAAAGTTTACAGATCAGGTGTATGGAGTCCTTTTCGCCGAGGCAGGAAATGTCTGGGATGACCTGAGAGATGTGAACCTCAGCAAACTTCGCCGCAGCGTGGGCTTCGGAGTGAGGCTCGAAACCCCGATGGGGCCGCTGGGCCTGGAAATCGGCTACGGTTTCGACCAGACAGACCGCATGGGACGGAAGACCAAAGGCAAGTGGGTGCCACATTTCCGCTTTGGCAGGTTTTATTGATCAAAAAGATTGAATATTCAAACTCGTTTGAACAAATTATAGCTGATTTGGATCAGGCTGATACAAAACACGATAGCGAACTTCAATTGAAGGAGGTACCACTTTGAGGATTTTGATTATTCTAATGTCGGCTGCACTTTGTTTTGCATCGACTCTGGCAGCGCAGCAGGTCAAGATCGGGTTTGTGCAGGTTGAACGCGTGATGCAGGATTTCCCTGAGTGGGAGGATGCGCTTAAAACTTTCGAGAAAGAGCTGGAAAGCTGGCAGATGCAGTTGAACGAATACGAGTCGGAAATTCAATCCATGGTGCAGGAATTTGAGCAGAGGGCGATGCTGTACAGCCCTGAAAGGAAACAGGAGGAACAGGAAAAAATCCTGGAAAAACGCCAGGAGGCTGTCAAGTTTTACCAGGATGTTTTTGCACAGGGTGGAAAGGCCGAACAGCGCAGGCTGGAACTTCTTAACCCAGCCTATGATAAGATAAACCGGGCGATCGAGATTCTGGGCGAGCGCCAGGAGTATTCGATGATTTTCAACGCCCAGGGCCTCCTCTTTGCCAAACAGGAGTTCGATCTGACCGAGGAAGTGCTGAAAATCCTCAAGGCCGGGGTGGAGGTATCCCCGTCCGGTTCAAGAAGCTCTGGCGGACCAAGAAGGTAATTTACTGTAAAAAATGCTTTCCTTATGAGTAAAAGTTTAGTATTTTTAACATTTATATTATTAATTTCAGTTTCCGCCCGGGCGCAGGAGTTGAAATTAGGCTTTGTCGACGATAGGGCGATTCTAGAGAAACTCCCGGCTCGGGCAGAGGTTCAGAAAATCCTTGACCAGGAGACTGCTCTCTGGGAACAGCGTTTTACTGACCGCCGGCAATTGCTGAGAGTTTGCCTGGACTCGGTAAAGGCCTTGCAAACAGATCTCGAAAAAGCAAGAGAGGGCCAACCCAGGGCTGCTGAAACAGAAACGCGGTCAAGCAGCCCGGCTTCCACAGCGAATCCCTCAGCGCAAACAGACAGTTCCGGTTCCCCAGCTAAGGCCGACGACAGTAAGACTGCTACTGATCAGGCTGCCCAGGCTCCTCCGGATACTCTGGAACTGCTCGCAAAGCTTGACAGGCTCGAGCGAAAACTGGAGAACTCGAAAAAGGAAATCGTAGCCTTATATCACAGGATATACGGCAAAAGCGGAATCCTGAACCGGCGAAACGCTGAACTGAGCCAATCGATACTCGAAAAAATCAGCCGGTCGGTTTCCGATGTGAGCCAAAAGGCTGGGGTTTCTTTTGTTTTCGATTCTTCAGTGCTGCTTTACATTGATCAGGATTACAATTATACCGAACAAGTAATGGAAGCGCTCAATATCGAGCAACCAGGAACGCGATAACTTCCAGGGGTAAAAAGTTGCCGAAATTCACATTAGGAGAAATTGCCAAAAAAATTAACGGCCGGGTTAAGGGAGACTCGAACGTTATCATCACCGGTGTCGCCGGTTTGGAAGAGGCGAAGGATGGCGATATATCTTTCGTGGCCAACCGCAGATACCTTAACCGGATTGCCTCAACCAAAGCCACCGCGGTGATTGTCGGCGAGGACAACGGAGCTATTCCGGATGACAAGAACTACCTTGTTGTGGAGAATCCCTACCTGAGCTTTCTAATGATAGTGGAACTGTTCTATCCCCAGAACAATAATTTTACCCCGGGTATCCATCCCACAGCGGTTATCGATCCTACCGCTGAAATCGGGGAAAGGGTTTATATCGGTGCTCTTGTGGTGGTGGATACCGGCAGCAAGATAGGCAACGACGTGATTCTTCAGGCAAGGTCATATGTGGGTGAGCGCGTTGTAATTGGCGATAACACCCGCGTGATGCCCGGAGTGATTGTCCTCGATGATGTTGTTATCGGCAAAAGGTGTCTGTTTCAAAGCGGGTGCGTGCTGGGTAGCGATGGTTTCGGGTTTGTCTGCGACAACAACGGCATACAGCAGAAAATCCCTCAGGTGAGCGGCCTGATTATCGGCAACGATGTTGAGATCGGAGCAAATTGCACGATAGACCGCGGTACTCTTTCACCGACACGCATCGGTAACGGCGTGAAATGCGACAATCTGGTTCATCTGGCGCACAATGTGGAAATAGGCGATAATTCTCTCGTTGTCGCCCAGGTTGGAATCTCGGGTTCGACCAAGATCGGCAAATCGGTGGTTCTGGCCGGACAAGCCGGAATAGGCGGTCACCTGCGGATCGGTGACAGAGTTAAAGTCGGGGCCCAGGCCGGTGTAACCAAGTCAGTACCGGAAGGAATGGAAGTTTCCGGTTATCCCGCCCGCCCGCACGGTGAGGCACTGAGATCACAGGCCTTGCTCTCCCGATTGCCTAAAGTTATCGATCAGATCAAAGACCTGCTCAACAGAGTAAAGAACCTTGAAGAAAAGAAATAGCCGGACCAGCCGTTCGTGGTACTCAGGGGCGGAAGCGGTGATCGGGTATGTTCGGTTTTGAATTTGAACTTACTTTGTACAGCCTTTTCAACCGCCGCTGATTGTTATAAGGAAAGTTCGATATTATTTGTCAGATCAAAGGAGCGCGGTGAAAAGGCTCGGAGAATCTTATGAAGCAAAGAACCATTGCCCGGCCCGTGTCGTGTTCGGGGATCGGCCTTCACACCGGGGAAACTTCAAAAATAACGTTTAAACCGGCTCCAGAGAATACCGGCGTTATATTCGAGCGGGTCGATATCGAGTCGCACCCCCGTATTCCAGCAATCGTGGACTATGTGGATAGTGTTATACGGGGCACGACTATTGGCAAGGATGGAGTCAGGATTCATACCGTGGAGCACCTTCTGGCAGCGCTTGCCGGAACAGGGATCGATAATATAATCATCGAAATGGAAGGTAACGAGATACCGGCCTATGACGGGAGTTCGAATTTCTTTGTCAAGGCAATCGAGGAAGCCGGTACCCAAGAACAAAACGCTGAAAGGAAAGAAGCTGTCCTGACCAAACCCCTGTCCTACGAGGAGAATGGGGTCCATTTCCTGGTTCTTCCCAACGACAATCTGAGGATCAGTTTCCACATCGAGTATCAGAACCCACTGGTCGGATGTCAGTTCGAGTCTATCGACATCAACGCGGAAAATTTCCGCAAGTTGATCGCTGAGGCGCGGACATTCGCCTTTCTGGATGAGGTGGAGGAGTTGAAAAAGTCCGGGCTGATAAAAGGCGGCAGCCTTGAGAACGCTGTTGTTTTCGGTGAAGACAAGATCCTCAATCCCGATCCCCTGCGTTCGAACAAGGAACCGGTGCGCCACAAGATACTCGACCTGCTTGGCGACATAAAGCTGCTTGGCATGCCGATGAGAGCGCACATCATTTCGTTCAAGAGCGGCCACCCGTCGAATATCAACCTGGTGCGCAAGCTACGCGAGCACCTGGAAAACCAGGGAGGCCTTATCGGGCCGGGAATCCCGCCCAGGCGAAGGGAAATCAGACCGATGGTTACCTCGCGGCAAATGGTGATGGGTATAAATCAGATAATGGACAAGATGCCCCACCGTTACCCATTCCTGATGGTTGACCGGCTCATCGAGTTCGAGGCGGAAAAAAGAGTGGTGGGGATCAAGAACGTTTCCATAAACGAATACTTCTTCCAGGGCCATTTCCCCGGCCACCCGATAATGCCAGGGGTTCTGATCGTTGAGGCGATGGGCCAGACCGGGGGCCTGCTGTTTATGAACAGCGTGCCGGAGCCTGAAAACAAAGTGGTGTATTTCATGAGCCTGGACAAAATAAAATTCCGCAAACCGGTTTTTCCTGGAGACCAACTGCGGATGGTACTGGAGGTGATCAAGTTCAGGCACAATATCTGTAAAATGAAAGGCCGCGGTTATGTCGGTGAGAATCTCGTGGCTGAAGCCGAGATGACCGCGATGATTGTAGACAGAGACCGACTGCCGGAACAAAGTGTTTAAAGCGGCCGGGAATTTTACCTTTTGAAAACATTAAGTATGTGAAAATCCGGGATCTATTTATTTAACGCAAGGATTGAAAACTACTGTCTGCTTCCCGGATAAAGAGGTCGTTCAAATTGGCAATTCACCCTAGTGCAATTATCGATAAATCCGCGGAAATCGATGAGGATGTAGAAATCGGCCCCTATACCGTAATTGGTCCCAACGTAAAAATCCGCTCTGGTACCCAAATCGCTCCCCACGTTTATATCCATAAAAACACCACAATCGGTTACGACTGCAAAATCTGGAAAGGCGCCTCTTTGGGCACGGACAGCCAGGATCTCAAGTACACCGGTCAGACCACATACCTGGAGATCGGGGACAGGACTATGATCCGCGAGTTTATCACGCTCAACCGCGCCACTACCGAGGGCGGCACCACCAAAGTGGGTGATGACTGCTTCCTGATGGCTTACACCCACGTGGCCCATGACTGCGTGGTGGGCAACAACGTGATCCTTTCCAATGCAGTAAACATGGCCGGACATGTCACTATCGAAGACCACGCCACGATCAGCGGGATTACTGCCATCCACCAGTTCGTTCAGGTAGGGAGGTACAGCTTTATCGGTGGGGGAAGCCGGGTACCCAAGGATGTGCCGCCTTTCGTGATGGCGGTGGGCAACCCGATCATGCTTAACGGCCTCAACACCGTGGGCCTTCAGCGAAAGGGCTTTTCCGAGGAAGTCCGCCAGGAGCTCAAAAGGGCCTATAAGATATTCTTCCGCAGCCAGTACAATATTTCCCAGGCCCTGGAGCACGCCCGCGCAGAGCTCAAGCAACTGCCGGAAATCAAACATTTCTGCGACTTTATCGCCCGCAGCGAACGCGGTGTGATCATTTGAGCAGGCTTTTATTGCCCATGGTACGACTGTATATTCTTTTCGCCTCCATATACCTTCTTGAAGGGATCACGGAAGTTCCCTTTATCCTCAATGTTTACCTGAACGAAGCCCTTTCTTTACAGCCGGCACAAATAGGACAGATTCTTTTCCTGGGCGGCCTCTGGTTTGTTTTCCTCAAACCCCTGATCGGTTTTATCGCCGATTTCTGGACCAGGTTCAACAGGCGCTGGGTTATGATATTCGGCCTGCTCTGTTCGTTCACAGGGTGGCTGGTGATCGCTGATGCCGAAACAGTGGCGATGATGACACTAGGCGTGAGCCTCAAGATAATCGCCATCGCCTGTCTGGACGTGTTGATCGACGGCATGATCGTGATAGTAAGTAATGCAAAGAACAGAAGTTTCATCCAGAGCCTGGTTTACGGCTGCCGTTTCGGTGCCTACATGCTTTGCTCGATCTTTGCCGGCCCTCAAATAGATAAGGGTATTGAAGCAAGTATACAGATTTTTTACCTCTTCTCTCTTGCCTCGCTTCTATTACTAATTCCCGTACTTCTCTATCGCGGTAAGGATCTTCAGCAAAGTGAAAGCGAAAAAAGAAAAAAGGAGGATAACGTTAGAGATACGGAGAGCCGGAATGAAATCTCTTTTAAACAGAAGTTGGGTCAACTTGCTAACCCTGCATTCGGTTGGTTACTTCTTCTGTTTTTTCTTTATACTTTCGGAGTCGATACCTCTACTTACTTTGATCCGATTCTTAAAGAGAGATTTTCTGGTGCGTTTCTAGGAAAACTAAACGTTTGTTCAAGTGCCGGAATATTGGTTGGAATTTTTTTGTTTCCAGTGTTTAGAACCAGATTAAGTGTGAAAACTCTTTTTATAATTTCTCTTATCGGCTGGTCTGTGGTGGAAATCTCATGTCTTGGAATAAATGAGTTGAATGGAGTTTTGATTTATTTTTTTGGTGGTTTGGTTAATGCTTTCATGGCTATTGCACTGCTTACAGTTGCTGTAGCTATGTGTAAGATAAAAGGAATAGAAACATTTGCTTTTGCATTTGCCATCTCTGTGAAAAATTTGATGGGGCTGTCAAACGTTTTATTCGGCGGCTATGTAATGGGATGGGTTGGCATAACTTGGCTTTTCATCATTTCCAGCCTGTGCGGCCTGCTGCCTTTTCTCGTTCTCCACAAGATAGATTTCAGGGATGTGTAATCCTAATCTTTCTTCTCCTTTTTCTCCTCAGCGCCTGTTTTCGCATGGTCCCGCCCCAGGTAGAAATTGATCCAGGATGAGGTGTCTTGAAGCGAGGCATCGAGGTAGATCGGTTCTGAAGTTTTTAGCTTTTCCAGTTCCCCGTCCTTGTCCAGCCTGTTTATCACTTTCATCCAGAGGCATTCCCGGTCCTGCAGTTCGCAGATCCCGTCGAAAGAGCCGCCGCATGGGCCGTTGCGCATACCCTTGGGACAGTCGGCCTCAGGGCAGAGAAAGGCCAGCTCGGCCAGAGAGCAGTCTCCGCAGCCCTGGCAGTTGTTGGTCAGCCATTTGACAGCATGCTCCAGCTTTTCGAATACATGGCTTGCAGCCGGAGATTTGTCCAAGCGGCTGCATACCCCTTTGGCCAGCTTGAAACCGGCTGTGTCAGGTGTGAAAAACCGGGCGTGGATTAATTTCATTATCCCGTAATTGATTCTCGATCCCATCTGGCGGTCTCCTGTGCCGGATTCGGCAGGCTCGTCAGTATTCAGCCCTGTCTCGGGATCGGGTCTGAAGTAAAAGAACTCACCGGTTTGCGGATAGTGGATCTCTTTTACGAACGAACGCCAGTCACCGGCTATTTGCTCGGAGGTGTCGATTATTTTTCGCTTGTCCTCGAAACTCAGATTGAAACCGCCGAGATGTACGCCCCGGAAGCCGAGCCCGCGAAGTACAGCCACCTGTTTGGCGGCGAACTCGAGGAATGCGGCCTTGCCCTTGTCGTCGGCTTTGGCATGCCTGTTGACAAACTCCAGAAGCTCGTCGGTGACCACACAGCCGGGCAACCCGTTCTGGTTCATGATCCGGGAAACGAAGCGGTGCAGCACATAGACATTGCCCAGCACTGGCAAATCAAGGTTGTTTGCCTTCATGTAGCCAAGCAGCTCGTCGAACTTGCGCATGTCGTAACCGAGCTGGGTAATGATGAATTTTGCTCCGTTTTCTATCTTTTTTTCCAGCTTGATATACTGTCCCAGAAGTTCGCTGCGGCGCCTTTTGAACGGGCTTACACAGGCGCCGATAAAAAAGTTTGTCGCCTCCAGATCCTGAAATTTCCCGGGTCTGGGCAGGGGTACTTTCAGCCCCTTGTTCATTTCCGCAAGCATCCTGACCATGCCGACCGAATCCAGGTCGAATGAGGGCTTGGCTACGCCCTGGTAGCCGTCTACCGGGTAGTCGCCGGTCAGAGCCAGCACGTTTTCCACTCCCATGCGGGTGAGCTGGAAGGCCCGGCTTTCCAGTGCGTTGCGGTTGTGGTCCTTGCAGCTCAGGTGAACCAGGGGGCTCATCCCCTTTTTGAGAATGTCAAGGCCGAGCACGTCGGGAGCCAGGCGCGGGTTGCCGCCGGGGTTGTCGGTCAGGCTCAACACGTCGATTTTGCCGTATTCCACCGCTGCCTCGGTAAAGGCGATAAGTTCCTCGAAATCCTTACGTATAAAGCCGCGGGTTGGGACAAGCTCAACGGAGATGACAAAGTCCTTGGTCCGGGTCAGTTTTTCCTTGAAACGGTTTTCCATCTTTAATCAGCCAGGGAACAGGTTTTAACCTGCACGAAGCAGGCAATTGGCCGTGAATCTGCCAGATCCTTCTGATCGAAAAACGGGTGAATTATATATAAGTTACGCTTCTAGGCAGATTCTCGACAAAGGGTAATCCACCATTGTTGACACTGCAGTTAACGGGCCATATAATAACAAAAATCTCTCTAACATTCAAAGGAAATCACCCGCTGTGAATGCGCCGAAATATCTTTGCGATTTACACCTGCATACAACCGCCTCGGACGGTGGATATCGGCCCGTAGAGATTGTCCGGCTGGCGGTCTCTCTCGGTTTAGAAGCCATCGCCATTACCGACCATGACAGCACTGCCTCGAATATCGCCGGTGTGAAAGCCGGTGAAAAGTTCGGCCTCAGGGTTATTCCCGGTGTGGAACTGACCACAGTGGAAGGCTATCATATTCTGGGCTATTTCATTCAGCCGGTAGAAAGCGAGCTTTACGAGTATCTTTCAAGCTTGAAGAAACAATCCTGGGCTTTCATGTGCAAGATATTGGAGAGACTCCGTGGCAGGGGCCTGAAAGTTACCGAACAGGAGCTTGCCTGGCGCACCGGGGAGGGCATTGCGAATATGTCCCACCTTCTCGATATAATGTACGTTAAGGGCATTCTCCCGGAACCGGATTTCGACAGCCCCGCGGCGGTGAGCTTTTTCGGTGATCCGGATTACCTGGTGAACTTTTTCACCGAATTCGCCCGCAAAGGGCCTTTCATAGATGCCGCAGGCGCGATCAGTCTGATCCTCTCCGCGGGGGGTGTTCCGGTCTGGGCACACCCATTGCAGGGGTGTTCGGATATCGACCGAAAGGAGGTGCAAAGGCTGAAAGGGGAGGGGATTGTAGGGCTTGAGGTAATCACGCCCAAGCATGGCTCCCGCGCCCGTAGACTCCTTCATGAGACTTGCCTGGAGTTCGATCTCATACCCACCGGCGGCTCGGACTACCACGGACGCTTTTTCGAATCCATAGAGAAAGGCAGGAAGCTTGGAAGCTGCGGGATAGAACCGCAGCTCCTGGAAACCCTGGAGAAGCGCGCCCTGGAGCTCCAGGCGGGTTGAATTTCGCAGACTTTAAGCTGTAGACATCGGAAAAATGTTTGCCTTCAAGGTTTACTCCAGGCATGATTTATACATAGCGTCATAAATTATTGCGCATAACTACAATTTCAGATTTAATACATATTGATAGACAATCGTGTTTGAGGAGACAGGAGACAGTAGTCAGGGGTCAGAAGAAAGAATGAGATCACC
>Ga0209636_10005137_pt1 | contig 13386 bp, 9 predicted proteins | sample DeeMarSWOR152_54_FD_187464 | JGI IMG/M metagenome (GOLD analysis project Ga0209636, IMG submission 187464) | Marine sediment microbial communities from White Oak River estuary, North Carolina - WOR-1-52-54 (SPAdes) (version 2) | ecosystem: Environmental > Aquatic > Marine > Intertidal zone >...
AAGGAGGAAACCTTGAAAAGATCGTTTTTACTTCTTCTATGCTTCGTTTTCCTGGCCCTTATAATCTTTTATGAGACCTGTCCGTCAGAGCAGGAGGCCGGGATCATAAGAATGAAAGTCATGAACGTGAAGAGGGACCCCCTTGGAGGGTCATCAGTCGTGATCCTTCAGGACATGGACGAAAAGAAGGCAATTCCGATTTGGATCGGGCTTAATGAAGCCAACGCGATTTACCGTGAGATCAATGGGGTCGTGCCACCCCGACCCATGACCCACGATCTGATCAAGAACATCCTGGAAGGCCTCCACGCTAGTCTCCAGCACGTCCTCATTCATGATGTGCGTGACAACATCATCTATGCCAGGATTGTTCTGAGTCTGAATGGGAAAGATATCCCCATCGACGCAAGGCCTAGCGATGCCATAGCGGTAGCCCTTCGGACAAAGGCCCCGGTTTTTGTGACAGATGAGATCTACCGAGCCCTTTCCCTCGACCTGAAGAAGGGCCGGGAGAAGGGCTCGGAATTGAGTATCTAGAATTCATAAAGGTGAACACCTGGAAAGAGACGAACAGGCCGGACTCTCCCATTTTCTTACTAATAGATGTCGAACACCGGAAACCCTAAGGGACTTGAAAAGGGGAAGGATCATGGATTAGGTTCTTAGCATTGCACTCTGGACCCACGAACATCGTCAGAATCTGCAGATGAAACCGAATTACCGTCCCCTTGGAAGGCTCGATTGTTCGAAGGGGACGCCTATAATACATCCGGGGGAGCCCTAAGCTCGGCCTAGCGGCCTCGGAGTTCATTCTGATGGATACCTGCTTAAGGTATCCGCGTCGATCCGGGGCGGAAAACTCTCCCTTGACAGAGCCTTTTCGGGGTGTTATAGGTCAGGTATCGTAAATCATTGCTTTGTAGGCGCGGTTTTTTCTGGAAGAGTTTGTAGATAGGTCAAGAATGTTGAGGAAAGGAGAGGGATGATGAGCCAGAAGGTCATTGATTTGTTGAACGCGGCCCGGTCCCGGGAACTCACAGCCATTACCCAGTACATGGCCCAGCACTATGAACTGGAGGATGCTGATTTCGGCAAGCTTGCCTCAAAAATCAAGGAAATCGGGATTCAAGAGATGAAACATGCCGAGGATCTTGCCGAAAGGATTCTGTTTCTGAAAGGAGAACCCACCTCGAAGCCCGACGCTGGGGTCAAGAAGGGCCAAGAGATTGCTGACATGCTGGCCACTGACGCCGTTCTCGAAACTCAAGCTATCAAAATGTACAACGAAGCGGCATTGACCTGTGCCGAGGAGAAAGACCAAATCTCGAAACAACTGTTCGAAAGGCTCCTGACGGAAGAGGAAGGGCATCTCGACATCTTCGAGAACCTCAAAAATCATGTCGACAAACTCGGTGCGGCCTATCTGAGTACCCTTACAGGTTCCTAACAGCTCGACCTGTTCCAGTCGGTATGGCTTGAGGTGGATTTGCCAAGCCCTATTCTCAAAACAGCGAGGGTCTTTACTCAACCAGTAAAAACCCTCTTCTCTTATGTGGCTCCCCTGGAGGGGCCCAAAGTCCTTCTGTTATCGCGCTAACCCCTACCGGTAGCCTTCCCCTCTCACTCTCAATCCCAGCGGATCCCGGCTCAAAAACCTTAAGCCACCTTTTGACTCCTCCGATTCAATTGGGCGAAGAAGCGCCTGAGACTTTTCCTATCTTTAAATGGCTGATAAGTTCTTCAAATGAAAACGTGTTTAAAAGATTGTGCTTTTCGAGCCAGCCTCTCCGTGCAACGGCAAGGCCAAGGTCGAGATACTCCATTTGATCGAGAATATGGGCGTCTGTGCCAATGCCCAGGAGAATCCCTTTGTCTTTGGCTGATCGGCTATAAATGTCATTCAAATCAAGCCTTTTGGGGAAGGCGTTGATCTCCATGAAGGTGCCAGTCTGCTTCGCAGACTCAAGAATCCGTTCCATGTCCACCCGATAGCCTTCCCGTTCTCCAAAGACCCTTCCCGTCGGGTGGGCGATCCCATGTGTGTATGGGCTTTCCATCGCTGAAATCAGCCTTTGGGTCATGCTTTCTTCGTCCTGTTTGAAGCCACTATGAATGGCTGCGATAACCAGATCCAATTCGGCCAATACCTCGTCGGGGTAGTCGAGGCGTCCGTCAGATAGGATATCGACCTCTGTGCCACAGAGCAACTTCACGTTTCCGTTGCCCTCATTCCAGCGTCGCACCTCTTCTATTTTCCCTTTCAAATGGTCTATAGCTGTCCCCCGGGCAATCTTGAGGGAAGGCGAGTGATCGCAGACTCCAACCCACTCGAGTCCCATCTGTCGGGCTTTTTCCGCTATCTCACTCAGCGTGGCCGTCCCATCGCTGTACTTGGAATGGACGTGCAAGTCACCTCGAATGTCCGACGGTGCAATGAGCGTCGGGAGGTCACCTCGCTGCCCTGCCTCAATCTCTCCCCTATCCTCCCGCAATTCCGGCGAGATATAGGGAAGACCAATGGCCCGATATACTTCCTCTTCCTCCTTCCCGGCAATCCATTTGTCGTTTTGAAACACCCCATACTCATTTACTTTGAGACCTCTTCGGACTGCAAGATCTCTGACACGAATGTTATGGGCTTTTGATCCCGTGAAGTAACACAAGGCTGCACCAAAGCATCGAGAGTCGACGACCCTGAGATCAACTTGGACGCCCTCTCGAGTCCTAATACTCGATTTTGTCGTCCCTTTTGCAAGGATCTCTCCAACCTGCGGCAGATTGACAAATGTCTCCATGACCAGCTCAGGCTCCAGGGAAACGGTTAGGATATCGATATCTCTAATACTTTCCCTCTGTCTCCGGACGCTCCCTGCGACCGTGATCCTCTCGACGGGGGTCGCATCCTTTAACCGATCGATGATCGCCTCCGACAGGGGCACGGCCGTTCCCAAAGGAATCCTTTCCTGTCCCTTCCTCCAAATCTCGATCCCCTTCAGGATGTTTTCTTCAGTTTTCGCTTTGATTCCATGAAGATCCTGAAGCTTATGGTCCCGAGCCATTTGTTCGAGTTTGTCAATGTCTTTGATGCCCAGTTCATCAAACAAGAGCCTGGCCGTTTTGGGCCCCAGATTGGGAATGGACAGAAATGCAACCAGGCTGTCAGGAATTTCCCTTCTCAAATGTTCCAGCTGTCTCAGGGTTCCTGTCTCCAATATCTCCCTTATCTTGATTGCCATGTCCTTTCCAATACCCGGGAGCTTTTCCAGTTCCTCTCTTTCCGCGATGTCAGTAATGTCCCGGGTAAAATTCTCGATGTTCTGGGCCGCCCTCTGATAGGCCCTGATCCGAAAGGGGTTCTCTCCCTTAATCTCCAAAATTTCAGAAACCTCTCTGAAAATTCTAGCAATTTGTTGGTTTCTCATGTCCCTCCCCTGCTGCTATCCATTCGTATTATAGCAGACCTCATTGGGAAGATCATGAATTCCTCAACCCAGATTTCCAGTCCTTTTGGCTTCCTCAAACCCTGCTGTCGCCGAAATCCCTTAACTTCGTTCAGTGAGTAACGGGAGCATTTTTCAGGCGACTAATCCAGAATCTAAGGCTGATTGGATTTCCTCAAATGGGGAACACGATTCATTCTACCAGTTGTACCTTACTCCTTGACTTATTATGATGTCATGAATCGGGGGCTGGACATTAAACTTGTGGATCACCTCCAACTTGTATCGATCATCCAATAGGCGCATGTAGTCCATATTCCTTTTCATATTGCCTGGAATCGGACGTCCAGACCTGTCTTCGAGAGGGTACCTCTGGTCCGCCTTCGCCTCTGCACGGTTCTCTGCCTGCAGGAGAGCTCTGAAAAGGCCACGGCGAATAGAGCTCCTATCCGGGATGGAGGCCACATAGAAGTCAGGTTCCGCTAGCGACTTATGAATGTATCGCCATTTCACCGAGAACAGCCTGATCTTGTACCATGCCGCCTCCATACCATGCAGTTCGAACACATCATCCTTGCGAGCCTTAGCAACAATGACCGATGATGTACTAGGGTCAGCACGAATGTTCACGCGGCTGGCAGTGATCCTTATGTACCTACCCTGCGGAAGAACCGCAGAAGGGATAGCCACAAGGATACCAAAAACAATTAAGGCTAGAAGGAATCTGTCGTAAAGCATGTCATCTCCTCGTCTAGACTAGCAGAAAAGGCAGGGACACGTCAAATCGTTGCCCCACAAGGTGCGTACGGCCCGTGAGGGCTTGACAACAGAAAGTTTTTCTGTTATCTAGGTTGCATATTTTTCAGACGGAACCATCAGGAGAGATCCGCACTAGGCGGGCGCCGAAGGGGCAAGGCCCAAACCAAAGGGCCGAAACTCTCAGGCAAAAGGACTGGGGTTCTTGTGTCTCCTGGAAAGTCCCAAGTTATCGGCTTGGACACCGAAGGGGTAAGCCCTCCAAAGGAAGGGTAATCTCTCAGGTTGCAGGGACAGGGGCAGAATTCTGATTCTGCCTCTGTTTTTTCATAATGATATCGAGTACTTTAATTACAGGAGGGTGGTCATATGGATCTCTATTCTGACCGAGTTGGAGACCTTGGAACCGAAAACGCCTTCAAAATCGGGGACGACATTCGTCGATGCGAGCAGGCGGGCATGAAGGTTATCAAGCTCAACCTGGGAGAGCCCGACTTCAACAGTGCCGAAAACATCAACAAAGTTGCCATCGAGAACATTAGGTCGGGCAACTCCCACTATACGGATCCTCAGGGCATTTTACCCCTACGAGAAAGTATTGCTCGCAAGGTATTGGAAAGCCGGGGTGTCCGGATCGATCCGCAACAGGTTGTGGTCACCACAGGGGCCAAGCCTCCGATTTCGTATACCATGATGACGTATGTCAATCCTGGAGACGAGGTGATTTATCCCAGTCCCGGTTTTCCTATCTATGAGTCTTGGGTGACCTTTGTTGGGGCTGTGCCAGTACCCCTCCATCTGGAGGAGGAGAAGGGGTTCCGTTTCGATGCGGCCGATTTGGAACGGCTGATCACACCGAAAACAAAGGTTTTGTTCATCAACTCTCCGTCCAATCCCACAGGCGGCGTGCTCACGGAGGAGGATCTCAAGGATATTGCTCGGGTGATCAAAGACAGGGCCGATCCGAGCATCCGCATATACTCTGATGAGGTGTATGAAGACATCGTCTTTGACGGAAAAGAACACGAAAGCATTCTTTCGATTCCTGAGACGGCCGAGAAGACCGTCCTTGTCAGCGGCCATTCCAAATCCTACGCCATGACAGGGTGGCGTCTGGGCTATGCAGTCCTGCCGACGGTCGAGGAAGCGATGGTATTCCGACAGCTCAATATCAACATCCTCTCTTGTACACCGCCCTTCATCCAAGAGGCAGGGAGGGAGGCCCTCGATAATGAGGAGAACAGGGGAATCATCGCGGGAATGGTCAACGAATTTGAAAGGAGACGCGATCTGGTTGTGGATGGCCTCAATCGAATCGACGGGGTCCGCTGCACCAGGCCAGAGGGAGCCTTCTACGTCTTTCCGAATATTGGCGGAGTCTGCAAAAAGCTTGGCATCATAGAGGCCTACCAAAAGCTTCCTCCTCAGACAAAACAAAGGACAAGTCCCTCGACCATCTTTCAAATGTTTGCCCTGTATCACCACGGCGTGGCGACCATGGACCGACGCTCCTTCGGCGCCATTGGAACCGAAGGCAAACATTACCTGAGGCTCTCTACGGCTACAGACATGGAGTCACTGAAAGAAGGGCTTCGGCGGATTGAGGCGGCCTCTCTTGACACGGAAGGGTTCGAGCGTTTCATCGCGGCGGGCGACCATCTGTATTGAAGGAGCTCGTCGATCTCTGAGAGTCTGTGTCGCAGGTTCGACTCTTCGTTGCGGCTCAGAGGTATTCTGTCACGGACCGCTTGGCTGCGCGAAACAAACCTGAGCTGGAATAACCCAAAACGCGAGTTATGGACGCTATGACAATAGATTGTGAAAGGAGCGAAGCATGGGACTAGAGTTTGGACCAAGGCGCGGAACGTATATCGACATTAGCGAAGACATGAAAACAGCGGGGAAGCCGCTCACAGAAGATGAGGCGAAGAATTTCGAAACATTTGACCTGATCTATCGCTCCCTATGTGCATTGCTCTATAACTATGTTCCTACTTCCGGTCATCCGGGAGGGTCGATATCGTCCGGGCGATTTGTCGCCGGCATCGTTTTTGGTGCCATGGACTACGATGTGTCCGACCCTGATCGGGAAGACGCGGATATTGTCTCTTACGCCGCGGGCCATAAGGCCATGGGTCTATATGCGATGTGGGCGTTGCGCAACGAGGTGATGCGCATCGGCACGCCAGAGCTTCTGCCTCGGGAGGAACGCAACCAGCTCCGCCTGGAAGACCTACTCGGTTTTCGCCGAAATCCTATTACAAAGACACCGCTCTTTCTGAAGTTCAACGCGAAACCCCTTGACGGCCACCCCACACCCACCACGCCTTTCGTGCGGCTCTCCACAGGCGCATCGGGCGTGGGCCTGGGCACTTCCTTCGGACTCGCGTTTGGCGCTCTGGACTATTACGGCAAGGACGCACCATACGTCCACATCGTAGAGGGTGAGGGGGGCATGACACCGGGACGCGCCAGCGAGTCGTTCGCCGCAGCCGGTACCGCCTCCCTGAAGAATGCCATCCTGCACGTGGACTGGAATCAAGCATCAATCGATACCAATCGCGTCTGTCGGGACGGCGACATGCCCGGTGACTATGTCCAATGGACTCCAATGGAGTTCGCCTATCTTCACGATTGGAACGTCATACTGGTTCCTAACGGCAAGGACTTCCAGCAGATTTTCGCCGCCCAGCGCAAAGCGAGGATGATGAACAATAGCCAGCCCACGGCGATCATCTATCGGACGACCAAGGGTTGGCAGTACGGCATCGAGGGGAAAGCCTCCCACGGGGCAGGGCACAAACTCTGTGTCGAGGGTTTCTACGAGGCGGTGAAACCGCTTCTCGATATCACCGGAGGAACGCTTCCCAAATGCGAAACGGCCAACCAACGCTGCGAAGGCGGTAAAGTGGGAGAAATCGTTGAGGAGTGCCTCTGGGAGGGGCTTATGGCCATACGCACCGCGTTGGAGGGGAACCTTCTATCAGTGGACGCATTGGCACGGAGACTCTCTGAGGCTCGAGATCGCCTAAACGGCCAAAACCGTAAGCCACGCCCCAACGCTCCAAGGGTCACTGCCATCTTCGATACGGCAGCAGGGACGGCGGGCACGATTCCGCAGGAACTCACGTTGAATCCTGGGGATGCAACAACCCTTCGAGGAGAGTTGGGCCGAGTGCTTCAGTACTACAACAAAGTGAGTGATGGCGCAATATTGGCGGCAGCGGCGGATCTTCTCGCCTCAACAAGTGTTAACACCGCGGCGCAGGGGTTTCCTGAGGGATACTACAATTCCGACACCAACCCAGGGGCGCGGCTTCTTGCCACCGGTGGCATCTGTGAAGACGCTATGTCAGGCATTCTTTCCGGCCTTTCTACCTACGGACACCACATTGGGGTCGGTTCCTCTTATGGCGCGTTTATTGCCCCCCTTAGCCATATTGCGGCTCGTTTGCATGCAATCGGCAATCAAGCACGGCAGGCAATCGCCAAGGAGCCCTACCGCCCTGTGATCCTCGTCTGCGCCCATGCCGGTATCAAAACAGGCGAGGACGGGCCAACCCACGCCGATCCGCAGGCCCTGCAACTTCTCCAGGAAAACTTTCCGCATGGGACAATGATCACACTGACTCCCTGGGATCCCCAGGAGATCTGGACTCTTTTATCCACTGCTCTCGCCAGACGTCCGGCTGTGGTCGCACCCTTCGTCACCCGACCAACCGAAATGATCGTCGACCGCCAAGCATTGGGCCTTGCTCCCGCCACCGACGCCGCCTCCGGTGTCTATCTCCTTCGAAGCGCTCACGGAGAGGGAGATGGAACCATTGTGCTACAGGGGAGTGAAGTCGCCTACGCCTTTATTGAGGGGGCTCTATCTCGGATTGAAAAGGAGGGGATTGACCTTAACGTCTACTATGTGGCAAGTGCCGAGCTTTTCGGTCTTTTATCACCCGCTGAGCAAGACCGAATCTTCCCAAAAGAAAGAGCCCAGAAGGCAATGGGTATCACGGGGTTCACATTGCCCACAATGTACCGATGGATCCGCTCCGACCAGGGCCGCCTGATGACCCTTCACGCCTTTCAGAAGGGTCATTACCTTGGAAGCGGACAGGCCGACAAGGTCCTTGCGGAGGCGGGCCTTGACGGGGAAAGCCAGTATAAGGCGATCATGCGTTACGTGAAGGAACGACGATAGCAGGGCTTTCAGTAGGCCAATGGCAATTCGTGATGCTCCAGCAAGAAGTCTACCTGGTCAACTATCCCTTTCTCCCGTATCAGGAGGCCCTGACCCTCCAGAGGCAGGTCCTGTCTGCCAAGATTGAAGGGAATTTCCCGGATACGCTGCTTCTGGTCGAGCATCCACCCGTCATCACCCTCGGCCGGCGAGGCAAGAAGGAGAACATACGGGCTTCCAGGGAAGCGCTTAGGAGGGAGAAGATTGAAATAATCCATACTGAAAGAGGGGGAGACGTCACCTACCATGGACCGGGCCAGATTGTGGGGTATCCCATCTTCGCTCTGGCAAACTATGGAAAGGATCTCTCTCGCTTTGTCTCGTCCATAGAGGAAGTCCTTATCCGGGTCTGTGGGGACCTGGGCATTGAGGCCGGTCGAAGATCCGTCAATCGGGGGGTGTGGGTCGGTGAAAAAAAGATAGCCTCCATTGGTCTTGCCATCCGCAGGTGGATATCCTTTCACGGGTTCGCCTTCAACTGGGCGCCAAACATGGGTCACTTCCGATTCATCACCCCTTGCGGGCTCTCTGGTGTTGAGATGACATCGGTGGGGGAAATTCTTGGAAGGGCCGTCGATCCCGATATGCTCCGGACAGGGATCTGCAAGCACTTTGAGCAGATCTTTCACATTCACCTTTCCGAGGTTGATCTGGCAGAAAAACTGACTCAAGGAGGAATAGATGAACATTCCAAGAGACCTTAAGTATACAAAGGAGCACGAGTGGGCCAGGGTGGAGGGAAGTCTGGTTACAATAGGAATCACGGACTACGCCCAGCAGAAACTCGGAGACATTGTCTATGTCGAACTGCCCCAGGTCGACACTGAGGTGACGGCCTCGGAACCCTTTGGAACGATTGAATCGGTCAAGGCCGCATCCGATCTGTACGCACCGGCTTCTGGAAAAGTGGTGGAAATCCACGAGGGACTTATGGAGGACCCCAAGGCTATCAATCAAGATCCCTACGGAGAGGGATGGATGATACGGGTCGAAGCCTCGGAAGGACTCGATCGCCTTCTGTCGGCCGAGGAGTATGAAAAATGGGTCGAAGAAGAGGAAAATCGTTAGCTCATCCGGATTTGCTCGCTGGGTCGGGGGAAAAGTATGCGATACATTCCAAACACTGCATCCGTCCGTCAGGAAATGCTCCGGGAGATAGGGGTGAAGTCGATGGAGGATCTGTTTGCAGATATCCCCAGAGACCTCCTCCTTCACCGGGACCTCAGAATACCTGGTCCCCTCTCTGAGTTAGACTTATCCAGACACGTCAAACGCCTGAGCGAGGAGAACACCCACGGAGAGAGGGTATCTTACTTCCTTGGGGCCGGTGCCTACTTTCATTGGGTCCCTTCGGTCGTTTCGCATCTTGCCGGACGATCCGAGTTCTATACGGCCTACACCCCGTACCAGCCTGAGGTCAGTCAGGGTACGCTCCAGGCCATCTTCGAATTCCAAACCTACATGACCCTACTTACCGGAATGGAGGTCGCCAACGCCTCCATGTACGATGGGGCATCGGCACTGGCAGAAGCCGTCCTCATGGCGATGAGAATCAAACCGGGGAGAAAAGACATCCTCATCCCATCAACCGTGCACCCTGAATACCGGGAGGTAGTTGAGACTTACCTGCTGGCTCAAGATGCTGACATTGTAGACTTCCCTTTCACCGATGACTTCCAAACCAATTGGGAGGCTGTGGAGGAGAGGATCTCTGAAAGAACGTGTTGCCTGGTGGTTCAGAATCCCAACTTCTTCGGGGCTGTTGAGAGCTTGCAGGCCCTTCGACATCTTTCAGAAAAGGTCCATGAGAGCGGAGGCTTGCTGATTGTCACGGTTGCTGAGCCCCTCTCCCTTGGAATCATCATTCCGCCAGGCGAATATGAGACAGATATTGTGGTAGGAGAAGGGCAATCTCTAGGGAATCCGGTTTCATTCGGAGGCCCGTTTTTAGGAGTTTTTGCGACTAAGAACGCGTTCGTACGCAAAATGCCTGGCCGCCTGGTTGGACAGACCACGGACAGCCGGGGTGAGAGAGGGTATGTCCTGACGCTGGCCACGCGTGAGCAGCATATTCGACGGGAGAAGGCGACCTCCAACATCTGCACCAACCAGGCCCTCTGTGCTTTGAGAGCGAGTATCTATCTCTCCATTCTAGGCAAGAAAGGCCTCAGGGAGGTCGCGCTCATCAACGTCAAGAATGCAAACTATGCTCGGGAGAAAATAAGCGGTATCAAGGGTTGCAAGACTTACGAGATCCCCATCTTTAACGAATTTGTTGTCAAGTGCGAGAAGCCTGTCTCGGAGATCCAAAAATCTTTACTCGATCACGGAATCGTTGGAGGACTGGATCTATCGCGATTTTTCCCCACCCTGAAGAATCACATCCTCTTTTGCGTTACCGAATTGAACAGCCACACCGAGATTGACAAAATGTGTAGGATTCTCCGTGGCATGGCGTGAATGAACTAGGAGTCTATCATGGATCAAAAGGCAGTGGGCACCCAAGGTCTGGTCTGGAACGAACCGCTTGTTTTTGAGCAAGGAACTCCGGGGCGAGTGGCTCACTCCCTCCCTCACAGCGATATTCCAGAAAGAGCCCCAGCAGATCTCCTCCCCGATGAGTATGTTCGACAGGAGATCGGAGGTCTTCCGGAGATCAGTGAGGTCGATGTGGTCCGGCATTACACCCGCCTGTCCCAGTGGAACTATGCCATCGACCTCGGGTTCTATCCCCTCGGTTCCTGCACCATGAAGTATAACCCAAAGATCAACGAGGATCTTGCTGGCCTCTCCGGGTTTTCCCAGACCCATCCCTACCAGGGGGAAGCACTCTCCCAAGGGAGTTTGCGCCTCATGCACGAACTCGAAGAAATGCTGGCAGAGATTGTTGGGCTCCATGCTGTCTCTCTACAACCCTCAGCAGGAGCCCATGGAGAGTTGACTGGCATGCTTATGATCCGGGCCTACCAAGCCGACAGGGGAAATCCCAGGAAAAAGGTTATCATCCCTGACTCCGCCCATGGCACCAATCCAGCAAGTTCGACCCTTTGTAATTACCAAGCCATATCGTTGAGATCGGATGCCCGCGGGCTCATCAGCCCTGAAACTCTGGCAGAGGCTATGGATGAGGACGTGGCCGCCCTCATGCTGACCAATCCAAACACCCTGGGCCTCTTTGAAGAGGACATTGTCAAACTGGCCGAAGTTGTCCATTCCAGGGGCGGATTGATTTACTGCGACGGGGCTAACCTCAACGCCCTGGTCGGCATCGCGCGATTTGGAGACATGGGCATTGACGTTGTCCACCTCAATCTCCACAAAACCTTCTCCACCCCCCACGGGGGCGGTGGACCGGGAGCGGGGCCCGTTGCCGTGAGAAGGGATTTGGCTCCCTATCTCCCGGTACCTATCGTTGACAAGGAGGGAGATCGGTATGTACTCCGTAGCGACCGGCCGAAGTCTATCGGCCGAGTCAGGGCTTTCTACGGGAGCTTGGCTATTCTTATTCGGGCATACGCGTATATTCTCACAATGGGGTCCGAGGGGCTGAAAGAGGCCGCTCAGGTTGCTGTTATCAATGCTAACTACCTTCGAGCCAAGCTGAAGCGGTTCTATCACCTGCCCTATGACCGGATCTGCAAACACGAATGCGTCTTTTCCGACAGACTCCAGAATGCCTCGGGCGTCCAGACGATTCATATCGCAAAGCGCCTAATGGACTATGGGTTTCATCCACCAACGATCTATTTCCCCCTCATCGTCCATGGCGCCCTGATGATCGAACCCACCGAGACCGAAAGCAAGGAAACCCTCGATCAATTTGTCGCCGCCATGGAAGCCATTGCTCGAGAATCAGAGGAAGATCCGAATATTGTAATCACCGCCCCCCAAAAGACCAAAGCGACACGGCTGGATGAGACCCAGGCGGCTCGATTTCCCTGTCTCACTTGCAGCAGTTTGGAATAGAACCATGAGATCTTCGACTGCCACCCTGATCCTCTGGATGAGATCAGATGGAGACTCTGAAGCGGAGAGGATGGTCTCAAAGGCCAGGAGGGCCAATGTCCTTGACCATGTGGAGAAAGCAATCCAGATCGAGGAGATTGGCAGGATCATCGTCGTGACCGATTCTCAGGACATGGCTGGAGCGCTCAAGAACTACCCGGTGATTCTGGAGACAGAGCCAGAACTTGGTTCTCTTCCATTCGGGGAGAAGCTGCTATCGGTCATCGAAAAGCACGCCGTTCGTACACTCTTGTATCTCGGTGGAGGAAGCGGAGTCTTCATGGATAGGGAAGCGACAGCCCGACTGGTTCAAGCTGCTCTTGCTTCCCCTGAGACATTTCTGGTTAACAACTTTTACTCTACTGACTTCGCCGCCTTTGGCGGGGCGCTACACCTAGGCGACCTGAGGCAGTGCAGACAGGACAATCAAGTGGGTTGGATTCTGGGAAGGAAGCAGGGTGTGAGAACCCGTGTGCTCCGCTCTAGCCTTGCAGCGCGGTTCGACATTGATACTCCTGCAGATCTGATGATTCTCAAGGCCCATCCGGCTGGGGGTCGCCATTTGTCTGAGGTGGTGTCGAAGTTGCCGATCGATCTGTCTCCTCTCTCTCGTGTCATGGATGTCCTGGTTCATCGTGATGGACAAGCTGTGGTCATGGGCCGTATCCCACCCGAAGCGGCCCTATCTTTTGACAGGGAGAGTGCCTGTCACCTCAGGTTCTATGTTGAAGAAAGAGGGATGGAGGTAAGAAAGGGGAAGAAAGGGATTTGGTCTCTTGTGGGACTGTGCCTTGAAAAGTTAGGAATCCCCTGCTTTTTTCAGACCCTTTCGACCCATGCCCACGCGGCAATCGTTGACTCTCGAGTCCTTTTCTATCATCTCGGTCTGAGTCCCTCTCGCCAAGACCGCTTCTTCTCAGATCTGCTCAAACCCGAGGGGATCACCAATCC